>Ga0302178_10000668_pt1 | contig 30420 bp, 26 predicted proteins | sample I_Palsa_E1_3_FD_198790 | JGI IMG/M metagenome (GOLD analysis project Ga0302178, IMG submission 198790) | Peat permafrost microbial communities from Stordalen Mire near Abisko, Sweden - I_Palsa_E1_3 | ecosystem: Environmental > Terrestrial > Soil > Palsa > Peat permafrost | place: Sweden... | reverse complement strand
GCACCAAATTGTGGCTGACGATGGCCTTCTTGAGCGTACTGTTGGTGGCCGGCGGGGCGCTGGGTATCGTCGGTTTGCGAGACGCCAGCCGCTCGCTGGAAGGTGTCTATACCACTCAAATGGTGGCGCTGAATGCCATCAATACCGGCGTGATTCATATCGAGCATGCGCGTGCCGTGCTCGACAAGGCGCTGATGCTGGCCGACTCCAACGGCGACAGCAAGGATATTGCCGGAGCCGTCAGTCGCAGCAAGATTTTCCTGAAAGCGGCCGATGACAGTTGGCAGAGCTACCGGGCTTTGTCTAATCCGCCAGAGGAGAGGGCTTTGAGCGACGCGGTCGTGAGTCAGCGCGATCAGTTTGTCCAGGGGGGCTTCGAGGCCTTGTATGCGGCGATTGCAGCGGGTGACCATGCGACCATGAATGAGCTTGCACTGAATAAAATGGCCGGCTTGCAGGATCAATATGTGAAAGCCAGCGACGCGCTGATCGCCTTTAAGCAACACTATGCCGAGCACGAATACGCTCAGGCTCAAAGCCGCTATCACTTGATTGTCGGTATTGCCACGGTGGGTATTCTGGTCGGCGTGGTCAGCGCGATGTCGTGCGGGCTATTTCTGCAGCGCGCGATTTCGCGCCCGATTGAGCAGGCGCTGACGCATTTTCAGGCGATTGCGGCCGGTGATCTATCGGGAACCATTGAAATCGAGTCGCATAATGAAATGGGCGCTTTGCTCGGTGGTCTGGCGGACATGCAACGAGACTTGGCGGGCACGGTCAACACGGTGCACACCAGCAGCGAATCGATTGCTTCGGCGGCGCGCGAGATTGCCGCGGGCAATCAGGATTTGTCGGAACGCACCGAAGCGCAGGCTTCATCGCTGGAGCGCACGGCCAGCAGCATGGACAAGCTGACCGTCACGGTCAGGCAAAATGCAGACAATGTCGAGAATGCTCGCAGTTTGACCGGCAATGCAGCATCAATCGCCGATAAAGGCGCCGAGATCGTGATGAATGTGGTCTCGACCATGGATCGTATTAAAGCCAGCTCGACCAAAATCGAGGAAATTATCGCGGTGATCGACGGCATTGCATTCCAGACCAATATTCTGGCGCTGAATGCGGCGGTTGAGGCGGCCCGTGCCGGTGAGCAAGGCCGCGGATTTGCTGTGGTGGCCAGCGAGGTGCGCAGTCTGGCCCAGCGCTCGGCGGCCTCCGCCAAGGAAATCAAAGGCTTGATCGGTGCTTCGGTGGCGTCGATCAACGATGGCGCGGGACTGGTCGGTACCGCGGGCGTGACCATGCAGGAAATTTCGCAGGCCGTGAAACGGGTCGCAGACGTGATGGAGGAGGTCGCCGCTGCCTCGGCCGAGCAAAGCAGCGGGATCGAACAGGTGAATCAGGCGGTGGCGCAGATGGACGGCGCCACGCAGCAAAATGCGGCGCTGGTTGAGCAGGCCGCAGCAGCTGCGGCTTCTTTGCAAGAGCAGGCGGCGCGTATGGAGGAGGTCTCGGCCCATTTCAAACTGAAACCGGCTCATTTGGCCCCTAATTCGGCCGATATGTCGGCGAATCGCGCGCGTGGCTAAGGTACCGGCTTATACCGCAGGCTGCGCCCGTTGAAGCAAAAAAACATAAGCAATCAGCACACGGGATACTGATCTGAGCGTACAGCACTGTAAAATAGGCGAAAATTTCAAACAAAGCCTATGTCGCTCAAAAAATCACCATTTTTCGAAATTCGCAGTGGCTCTGTTGATACGCTGGTTTTTGTGGTTAAAACAACCGATCTCGACGCTTTACGCGTAGAGTTGACACGCCGTTTCGAAGCGACACCCGAATTCTTCGCCCGTGATGGGGTGGCGATCGATGTTCGCCGCCTGGAGCCCGACGAGCGTATTCCTCTGGAAGTGCTGGCTAAGTTGCTGGATCAGGCGCGTTTGCGCCCGATCGGCGTGATCGCCGACCCGGCGCAATTGGCCTGGGTTGAGGCCTGCGGCTTACCGATCCTGGAGTCGCACGAGCGGCGTCAGACCAAAGCAGGGGCGGATGCCACGAGCGATGACCGGGCCGCGCATCTGGCTAAAAGTGGAGCGCTCAATGAAGTGCCCGCAGCGGCGCCGCAGGTGCTTGAGCGGATTGTTGAGCGGGTCACCGAGCGCGTGGTGCAGGTCGCGACGCCGACCATGGTGATTGATCGCCCGTTGCGTTCAGGGCAGCAGGTTTATTCGAAGGGCGATCTGGTGGTGCTCGGCTTGGTCAGCAACGGCGCTGAAGTGATCGCGGAAGGTAATATCCATATTTATGCTCCGCTGCGAGGGCGTGCCTTGGCTGGCGTGCATGGCAACCACGAAGCGCGGATTTTCTGTACCTGTTTGGAGCCGGAGTTGATTTCGATTGCGGGTATTTACCGTACTACCGAAAATCCACTGACCCAAGACGTGCTCGGTAAATCGGTGCAGATCAGGCTGGAACACGAAAAATTGATTATCGAAACGCTGAGACTGACCTGAACGGCGACTCTGTCGCAGGTCCAGGTGGTTCTCCGATTAAATTGGCCGTACTCAAGATAAACACGCAAGGTAAACAGGCATGGCAAAAATCATAGTAGTGACCTCGGGCAAAGGCGGCGTCGGCAAGACGACGACCAGCGCGAGCTTTTCATCGGGGCTGGCATTACGCGGGCATAAAACGGCCGTGATCGATTTCGACGTCGGTCTGCGTAATCTCGACCTGATCATGGGCTGTGAGCGTCGCGTGGTGTATGACTTGATCAACGTGATTCAGGGCGAAGCGAATTTGAATCAAGCCCTGATCAAAGACAAGAAATGCGAAAATCTTTATATCGTGCCGGCTTCGCAGACGCGTGATAAAGATGCGCTGACCCAGGACGGCGTCGAAAAGGTCATTAATGACCTGATCGCCATGGGCTTTGAATATATCGTTTGCGATTCACCGGCAGGGATTGAATCCGGTGCATTGTTGGCCATGCATTTTGCCGACGAAGCGTTGATTGTGACCAACCCCGAAGTGTCATCGGTGCGCGACTCGGATCGGATACTCGGGATGCTCTCGTCGAAAACCAAACGCGCCATCGACGGTCGTGAACCGGTACGCGAGCATTTGCTGATTACGCGTTACAACACCAAGCGCGTCAACGACGGCGAAATGCTGTCGCTGGAAGATATCCAGGAAATCCTGCGAATTGAATTGATTGGCGTGGTGCCTGAATCCGAATCGGTGCTGCATGCATCGAATCAGGGTATTCCAGCGATTCATATCGAAAGCAGCGACGTGTCGGAAGCCTATAAAGACGTGGTGTCCCGCTTCCTCGGCGAAGAAAAGCCGATGCGTTTCATCGATTACCAAAAGCCGGGTCTGCTGCAGCGCCTGTTCGGCAACAAGTAAGAGGCCGGCATGTCTATTCTTTCGTTTTTACTGGGTGAAAAGAAAAAATCCGCGTCGGTTGCGAAGGAGCGTCTGCAACTGATTATTGCGCATGAGCGCACTACGGCGGCGCCGGCTGATTATCTGCCTGCGCTGCAGCGTGAGCTGGTGGCGGTGATTTCAAAATATGTGAAAATTTCGGATGAGGATATCAAGGTCAGTCTGGAACGTTCGGGCAATCTTGAAGTACTCGAAGTCAAAATAGAAATTCCACAAACTTGAGATCGCGACATCGGTTGTGGCGAGAAAATATGCCGTCACAAGTTGATGTAGGTTCTAACAGTTTGCTACTCGACGTCAGTCATGGCGCGGTATTTAATATCAACGAGTGGCAAACTTATTAATCGGGGAAAATAGATGAAATATTCAATCATTCTGCGTTCAGCTTTGCTGGCCGCCTTGAGCGCAGCAAGTATCGGCGCGGCTTACGCACAAGTGTATATTGAAGCGCCGAGCGCTCCGCCGCCGGTACGCGTCGAAGTCATGCCGCCGCCGCCTGTCGCGCACGGTTATGTCTGGGACAAGGGCCACTGGCGTTGGGATCATGGCCAGTATGTCTGGGTTCCGGGCCATTGGCAGGCTGAGCGTCATGGTTGGCATTGGGTGCCGGCACATTGGGACCAGCGTGGCCCACAATGGCGTTATGTAGAAGGTCATTGGGTGCGTTGATTGACGCTTTGTAGAGCGTTAATCTAAGGAATACCCAGGATTACCCAACGCGTCAGGCGAGCCGGCCTGGCGCGTTGTGCTATCTAACTCCAGCTATTTGACGCCGGGCACCTCGGGTGCTGCGACTGCTTTAGCCGGCATATAACGTTGGGCCAGTGCATCGTAAAGCGGTGGCGCGAGCAGGCGCGAGACACGGCTGGAAATCAGGGCGGTTGCCATCAACGAGATCACCAAGGCGTGCCCGTTGATCATTTCCATCACAATCACAAAGGCAGTAATCGGCGATTGCGTGACGGCTGCCAGATAACCCACCATGGCCAGCGCGATCAGTAGTGGCAGCGAAATATGGCCGAATATCATATGCAGGATATTGCCGAAGCCCGCGCCAATCGCCAGCGACGGCGCGAAAATGCCGCCTGGAATGCCCGGTAAGTAAGATCCGATCATCGAGAACATTTTCACAAACGGATACAGCACGGTCAGGTGCTCGCTGCCGTCCAGCAGCCCGCGTGCCTCGGCATAGCCGCTACCGAAGGTGTGTCCGCCGGATGCCACACCGACCACCGCAATCGCCAGTCCACATAGCGCGCCAAAAGCGATGGGTTGCTGCTCGCGTATGATCTTGATCGGCTCGGGTATCCAGCGCGGAGTGTTCAGCAAGAGCCAGCAAAAACCGCCGCCGGCCAAGCCGGTTGCCACGCCGGTCGAGATCACGGCGATGATCAAGGAGCGATCGAAATCGGCTGGCGCGATCAGGATCGTGCCGAAATAGGTGTAGTTGCCATTCAAGCCCAGCGCCACCACCCCGGCGAAGATAATCGCGGTAATCAGCACGCCGCTGGTACGGCTTTCGAAGCTGCGCGTCAGCTCCTCGATGGCAAACACAATGCCCGCGAGCGGGGTGTTGAACGCGGCTGACAGGCCGGCCGCCGCGCCTGCCAGGACAAGTTGGCGTTCGATCATGACATGCGAGCGTTTATAAAAACGGCGCATGGCGAACATGATGGCGGCGCCGACTTGCACGGTCGGTCCTTCGCGGCCGATGGTGAAACCGCCGAGTATGGCCAGAAATGAGATCAGGATTTTGCCGATCGCGAGTTTCAGATTCAGCAGTTTGCTGCCGAGCTCGCTGGGATTGTCGTGTAGTGTCGCGATGACTTGCGGGATACCGCTGCCTTCGGATCCTTTGAAATAGGTTCGCGTGAGCCAGACGCATAGCGCGCTAATTGACGGGGTAATCAGCAAAGGCGCCCAAGCGTGAGCTTGCCGGATGGACTGGAAGTAGCCGAAGCCGTAATCGATAAGGCGTGCGTATAACACGGCGACCAAGCCGACCAGAATCGCGCCCAACCAGAACACACCATATTCGTGCCAGATTCTGCGGATCTGCCGCAGCGTGCGGTCCGGTATTTTATGTAGCGCGACAGTCATAGGGGCGGGCATGCTGGGAATTATAACCTCAAAAAAAACGCCCACGTCGGGGAGGCGCGGGCGAGAGGAAATGCCGCAACATACATATACGCGGCATAAGAATATGACTGTGGTTTGGCGAGCGAGTTCCCGTCTTTTGACTGAAAATTGTTTTTTTTGTGGCTGGCATGCGTGACGGGCACGCGGTAGGTTCAGGCCAGCAGGACCGGCAGGATATCCAAAGCCAGCACCGCGAGCACCGCCAAGGCGTCGACCAGCAGCGCTTCTAGACAGAGGACAAACAGATTGCGTGGGCGAAACCGGATAGCGAGGATCAAGGTCCCAAGCAGGGCCAGGGCGACCATCAGGACAATATCGGCATTATTGATATGAATCGGCACGGTGTTCTCCCGCAGCAGGACATACTGCGAGTATAGAACCGCCAAATTACCGTCTAGGGTTTTTCACGTGAAGAAAGTGTTTTTGATGCTCAGGAATTTCCCTAGGCCGGAAGGCTCGCAGAACGGGCGCCGTCCGAACAGACGGCTTGCCGGGACTGGAGGGCGCTAGCCTAGGGCTTGATTGGGGCTAGTTTCGAGTTTATTTAGGGTAGAGGTCTGACGCTGCCCGGTGTCGGGTAGCCGATAGCCGGCGCTGCACGCGGCGTTACGCCCGGTGTCGCCATCGCCGCCGATGACGATGGCGGTGTAGTCGACGCCGGCGCTGGGGGCAGAGGTGGCAGTGGTGCAAATTGGGGCGCTGGCGGGGCACAGGCGGCGTCTATCATCAGGGCGCGCATGGTGCCGGGAATGGCGCTGTTCAAGGCCGGCATCACGGCGGTCGGGCCGGTCCAGGTGTCGATCACCCGCCCGTGAGCGTCAGCATCGGAGTAAGCGATAAATGCCGCAGTAAATGAGCCGCGTAGCTTGCAATCGATAATCTCATGTTGCTTATACGATCTTAAAACGTAGGATTCCGCCGTAGTGACCGGTATCGGGTAGGTGAACAAAAACCAGGCGCGCGTCAGCCCGTGATCTTTCACAATAGAGGTTTTGTCGAACGATACCGAGACTTGCGTGTTCGGTATATAAGCGAGGCTGGACCAGTTCTCGGCAAGCGCCGGGCGCGTGATAATGGCGACTGCGCAGGCTAATGCTGCGATCAGTGTGCCGCGCATAAGCCGGGTTCTTGTCATGTCACTGGGCATCCGGTAATTTTTTCGCATTTTTGTTATTTTAACCTGAAGGGCACCGAGGTCTGTGCGCCATGAGCATGAGAGACAGATTGATAAAATGGCTGGCGTTTGCTGTCATCTTGTTGCTGGCAATGCCGCCAACCTGGGCCCAGGATCCGACTTCAGCGTGCATGGCGCAGCTGGCCGGCGATGCGTCCTTGCATGTGCTCGCCCAAAAGACAGCGCTTGGTTCGGTCAAGAACCTGACCTTGCCGATGCTGGCCGACACGAGCAAAGCCAATGCTGAGGATAAACCGTTGCTGGATGAATGGAGCGCCAAGCTCAAGCAGTGCTATGCGCAGGGGCAAGCGTTTCGCGACCACACGGTAACCGCGGAATCGAAGGCCATTCTCGACGCTCAGCAGCATGCCTTGGAAGCCCTGTTGGCGCAGCTCTATGCCGGTGAATTGACTTACGGCGAATTCAATCGAGGGCGGCAGGAAAGCTACACTCAGTTTGCTGCCCAAGCTTCAGTGAGCGCACAAAAAATGTTTAGTGCGCGCGCAGCTCAAGCGCTTACAGCGCAGCAAGCGGCATTGGATGCACAACGCCAGGCAAACGACAGTCAAGCAGGGACAGAGGCGGGGGGCGAGGCAAACTCAGCCGGTCGGCAATGGATGAATAGCGACAGCTATCCCGCGCCGGCGTCCAACTCATTTGCGCCGGCGCCCCCAAGTCCGCCTGGCATCGCAACGGTAGCGTGCGAGAAAGCGGGCTTGGGGCCGAACTGCACCGGGAAATAATGATTAAATATTCAAGCGATTAAAGATCGAGTCGCGTGACCTTGGTGCCTTCCAGCGACAGGTTCGCCATCAAACCACCATTGGTTAGCACGAATGCCAGCACCGGCGCGGTGGCCGTATTGGTATCGACATCACCATTGGCGCCCACTTTGAGAACCGCCACCGATGCATCGCCGCCGGCAGCCCAGCCTTGGCTATTCCGAAACTCGGCAAGTGAGTGTTCATTCATAAACAGGAAAATAATCGCCTTGGACTGCGCGCCGATTTGCAGGCCTATCGATCCGGAGGCGGTGCTGTAATAGCCGGCCGTCGCACCGTTCATGCGCAAAGCCCCTTCGCCATACTGGCCGCCGACCCAGAATCCGGCCGCCAGCACCGACGGAAAGACCAGTACGCCGCGTGCTTTTGCGACCAGTTCACGTGAACCATGCACGGTGCTAAATAGCTTGGCCATGGTTGAATCGACACCGGCATTGATATCTTGGCGCCGCGCGGCGGGATTACTACCCGCACTGGAGCTTCCGGTGGTGGTGCAGCCCGCCAGCGCGAATCCCGCAGCTAAGGCGGATGACGAGGTCTTGAGCAGGAAATTGCGTCTCTGATTCATAGTATCTCCACAAATTGATGAACATGGCGCACGGTAAATGCACCTTCGTTATCGCGTAAGCGAGATGAGGTCGCGCCTGATCCGTTTATCAGCACGTTGCGTGCCCGACAAGTCGGCCATGAGCGCGGCCGCAACGCAGCGTGGCTAGCTGGATGACGATTATCACGTATTACAGAGGGTCAGACTCTGGAAATCCGAAATGGTTTCATTTCAAACTCGCAAGCCCGGCGGGTATAGGGGCGTGAGCAGTCTGAAAAAGCCATCTTATTTTATGATCGATAAAGCGCAAAGCGTGCCTCGAAAAAAAATAGGCGACCCCATCGGTCGCCTAAGCAATCACGGCGTGCAAGCCGTCAATCGCGCGCTAGCAGTGTTTTTCGGCTTCGCCTAATCGCGTTAACGTTATTTGTCGAGCCCACCCATGCACAGGTATTTGATGACCAGATAGTCGTCGATCCCGTAATGCGACCCTTCACGTCCGAGCCCCGATTGCTTGACGCCGCCGAACGGTGCAACCTCATTTGAGATCAGGCCGGTATTGATGCCGACCATGCCGTATTCGAGCGCTTCAGCCACGCGCCAGATGCGGCCGATATCGCGGCTGTAGAAATAAGAGGCCAGCCCGAATTCGGTATCGTTGGCCAGGGTAATCACCTCGGCATCCGAATGAAAACGGAATAGCGGCGCCATCGGCCCAAAGGTTTCTTCTTTGGCGACGCGCATGGCCGGAGTGGCGTCGGCAATGATGGTCGGTTCGAAAAACGTATGACCGAGTGCATGGCGCTGGCCGCCCAACAGAACACGGCCGCCATGTGCTTTGGCATCGGCGATATGCGCTTCAACTTTTTCGACGGCAGCGGCGTCGATCAACGGACCTTGCGTGACGCCGGCTTCGGTGCCGGGGCCGACCTTGAGGGCGGCCACAGCCTTCACCAGTTTTTCGGCAAAGGCGTCATAGACTTTGTCATGCACATAAAGGCGGTTGGCACAGACGCAGGTTTGTCCGGCATTGCGGAATTTCGAGGCCAGTGCACCTTCGACCGCCGCATCGAGATCGGCATCGTCGAACACGATAAAGGGCGCATTGCCGCCGAGTTCCAGCGAGAGTTTTTTGATGGTCGGAGCGCATTGCTCCATCAGCAAGCGGCCGATTTCCGTCGAGCCGGTAAACGAGAGTTTGCGTACCGTCGGATTCGACGTCATTTCGCCGCCGATGGCGCGAGCATTACCGGTGACCACGCTAAACACGCCCGCAGGAACACCTGCGCGCTCGGCCAGCACAGCCAAGGCCAGGGCCGACAGCGGCGTGGCTTCGGCGGGCTTGACCACCATGGTGCAGCCGGCGGCCAGTGCCGGGCCGACTTTGCGCGTGATCATGGCTGCCGGGAAATTCCACGGCGTGATGGCCGCACACACACCAATCGGTTCTTTAACCACGACCAGGCGCCGATCGTTGGCCGGGCTCGGGATGGTATCGCCGTAGACGCGCTTGGCTTCTTCTGCAAACCACTCGATAAACGACGCCGCATACAGGATTTCGCCTTTGGCTTCGGCCAGCGGTTTGCCTTGCTCGCTGGTCATGATCAAGGCTAGATCGTCGGCGTGTTGCAACATCAGCTCGAACCAGCGGCGCAGGATGGCGGCGCGTTCGCGGCCGGTCTTGGCGCGCCACGGACCCCAGGCGCGATTGGCCGCTTCGATGGCGCGGCGCGTTTCATCGGCCCCCATCTTGGGAATGGTGGTGATGATTGCGCCGGTGGCCGGGTTGCTGACCTCCACCTGTACGCCATTGTCGGCGCCGAGCCAACTGCCATCGATATACGCCTGGCTACGCAATAGCTCAGGGTCGTTCAACTTGAGTCCGTGCTGATGGTTTTGCATAATCGAATTGGAACCTTTAATGGAGAAATTCGCTTTGAGTAGCGCGTCTCGACGCGCGGTACTCTTCAGACTAGTGTGAGGCGGCGGTGTTCCTCGGTAAATTTTTCCGAGCGGGTAATTTCTACCCGTCGCTCTACAAGCGGGATCAAGCCGGTTCGGTAGCGTGTTCGGTCAAAACCGCTTCGAGAATCTCAAGCGCCTCGTCGAATACGGTTTGCTGTATCGTCAGCGGAAACAGGAAGCGAATCACATTGCCCGATACGCCACAACTCAATAACAGCAAGCCGCGTTCCAGTGCACTCGCCTGGATTTTCTTGATGAATTCGGTTGCCGGCTCGCCATTGGCCGGATCCACGAATTCGGCTGCCACCATGGCGCCCGGGCCGCGCACTTCGGCCAGATGCGGCACAACAGCTTGCAATTTGCGCAAACGCGTCTTCAGTTGCTGTCCTAATAGTTCAGCGCGTTCGGCGAGATTTTCTTCGTTGATGACGTCAAGCACCGCGTGGGCCGCGGCCACGGCCAGCGGGTTACCGGCATAGGTGCCGCCCAGACCGCCCGGCTGTGCCGCATCCATGATTTCCGCGCGGCCTACCACACCGGACAGGGGCATGCCGCCGGCGAGACTTTTGGCGATGGTCATCAGGTCGGGCAGCACATCGTAATGATGCATGGCGAACAATTTCCCGGTACGCGCGAAGCCTGTTTGTATTTCGTCGGCAATCAACAAAATGCCATGTTGATTGCAGAGCTTGCGCAGAGCACGCACAAACTCGATAGGTGCCTGATAGAAGCCGCCTTCGCCTTGAACCGGTTCGAAGATAATGGCCGCGACGCGCTGCGGATCGATGTCGGTCTTGAACAGTTGCGCAATGGCGCGCAAGCTGTCTTCAGTGCTGACGTGATGCAATGGGTTCGGGAAGGGCGCATGAAACACTTCCCCCGGGAAAGGGCCGAAACCAATCTTATAGGGTGAGACTTTGCCGGTCAGCGCCATACCCAACATGGTGCGGCCATGAAAAGCGCCGCCGAAGGCGATCACACCCGGACGTCCAGTTGCAGCACGGGCGATCTTGATGGCGTTTTCCACGGCTTCGGCACCGGTGGTAAAGAATGCCGTTTTCTTGGGGTAGTCGCCGGGCGTGCACGCATTGATTCTTTCGGCCAGCTCGACATACGACGCATAAGGCACGATCTGGTAGGCGGTATGCGTGAAACGATCAAGCTGCGCGCGAATCGCGGCGAGGATTTTCGGGTGGCGGTGCCCGGTATTCAAGACCGCGATACCACTTGCGAAATCGATATAGCGATGACCTTCCACGTCCCATAGCTCGGCATTTTCAGCTCGTTCTGCGTAGAACGGACACATCACGCCGACTCCGCGAGGCGTGGCTGCATTTTTACGGGCAAGAAGTTCTGCGTTCGACGACATGATGTCTCCTGATGTTTGAGAGGAACCGCTGTATGGGACGTACCTGGCAGCAAGCGTGATTCCAGGGCTGGTGTCCTGTTCCGCAAATTCGTTCGATATGAAATCGCCCATTTGGCCACTGCTCCTAAAGAGGACTTCCTTTGGGGCGGATACGGCGTCTCTCCTCCTCGCCATAGCGACGGCTATGACTCGTCGTCGTTCCTTGCCTCGCGACCAAATGGACAATTTCATTCATCAAACAATTTACGGAATAGGACACAATTAAAGGTAATATACTCAGATTTGGCTCTTATAAAAGATCCATTTCATGATGTTTTTAAGAGCCGCTTTATTGATGTTCACGATCTAAAGATGCTGTTCAACCACTTGAGCGAGCGTCTCGAAGGCCGGCGCGATGCGCGCGTCCGGCACGCAGGCGTAGCCCAGTAATAAGCCGGCTTGCGCCGACTCGGGACGGTTGTAGTAGCGCGTCAGCGGCCGGGTGAGAATGCCTTGCTCCCGGGCCTGTTCGCTGATTTTCTGGTCGGAGACGCCTGCGGGCAAACTCAGTACCAAGTGCAGACCGGCTTCATCCCCCATCACCGGCAGGCTGTCGCCGAAGCGCGCGCGGATCGCGTCGATCAGCAGTGCGCGTCGCTCGCCATAGAGTGCACGCATGCGGCGGATATGCGAAGTCAGGTAGCCATCGATAATGAAATCGGTCAACAGGGCTTGCTGCATCAGTTGCCCTTCGCGATACAGCTCGGCAATGCCGGTGCGGAAGGTCTCGATCAAGGCTTCAGGCACCACCATATATCCGATGCGCAAACCTGGAAACAGCGTCTTGCTGAAGCTGCCGACGTAAATCACCTGACCTGCGGTATCGAGCCCTTGCAGCGATGAAATCGGCCGGCTGCCGTAGCGAAACTCGCTGTCGTAATCGTCCTCGATAATCCAGCTGCGATGCTTGCTGGCGAATTCGAGCAGCGCGCGCCGACGCGCCAAGCTCATCACCATACCCAGTGGATATTGGTGTGAGGGCGTGACCAGGATCAGCCGCGGCGCTTGCTGCATATCGGTCGTGCTGGGATTCAGGCCTTCGGCGTCGATAGGGATCGGTTTGAGTTCCAGTCCGGATGCCTGGAAGACGCTGCGCACTCCCCAATAACAGGGTTCTTCGAGCCAGGCGCTGTCGCCGATATCGCTGAGCAGCTTGACGGCCAGGTCGACTGACTGATGCACGCCGGTCGTGATGATGATTTGATCAGGACTACAGTTGACCGAACGCGCGACCCGTAAATAATCGGATAGTGCGCGTCGTAAAGGGCGATAGCCGCTACCCGACGCATAGGTCAATAGCTCGTGGTTGGGCTGACGCCATAACTTGGCTTGCAGGCGGTTCCATACTTTGCTGGGGAATTCCGAAACGTCGGGCACGCCCGGCATAAACGCGCCCCATTGCAATTTCGACACGCCGGCATGATCGATCAGTTGTTGGCCGCGCGTCGACAAATGCTTGCGCTGCGCTTGGGCCGCATTGGCACTCGGCGTAGACGGTGTGCCAGTCAGTTTGACCGGGCGCGTGTCGGCGACATAAGTGCCGCTGCCTGTGCTTGAAACCACATAACCTTCGGCGGTCAGTTGCTCATAGACATGCAGCACGGTATTGCGTGCGACCTTTAGCTCGTCGGCCAGAATGCGCGACGACGGCAACTTGGCGCCGGGCGCCAGCTGACCGGTCAGGATGGCTTGCTGGATCAAGCGATTGATTTGACGATAGGCGGGCTCGCCGGCCACTTTGGTCAGGCGCTGGACCAGCCAGTCGGAAAGGATGATGGAATTCAAAATGGCGTGCTCAGGAATCGGCAGAGGGTTCTTTAATGTGCCGCCCCATCGGCTTTATCCGCGGGCAACGGCAGGACGAGCGCGTGTAGTTCCGAGGTCTTACGCGTGAGACCTTTTCCGCTGATTTGCATCACCAGCTTAAACAATATCGGTGCAAACAACATGCCGAGCACCGTCGCGGTCAGGATGCCGCCGAGCACGCCGGTGCCGATAGCGTGCCGGCTTTCCGCGCCGGCGCCCGATGACAAAACCAGAGGCACGACGCCCAGCATAAATGCTGTGGAAGTCATTACGATGGGCCGGAAGCGGGTTGCCGCGGCTTGCGCGACGGCCTGGTTCAACGGCACACCGCGTGAATATAATTCATGGGCAAACTGCGTGATCAGGATGGCATTTTTCCCAGACAAACCCACCACCGTGACCATCCCGACTTTGAAATAGATATCGTTGGGCATACCGCGCAGCAACACCGCCGCGACTGCACCCAGTATGCCCAGCGGTACGACCATCAGCACCGATAGTGGAATGGTCCAACTTTCATAGAGCGCGGCCAGCGCCATAAATACAGCGAGCAAGGACAGGCCGATTAACATCGGAGTTTGTCGCGCCGCGCGGCCCTCTTCAAATGCCTGGCCGGTCCACTCATAACCGATACCGACCGGAAGCTGCCCGACCAAGCGCTCCATCTCAGCCAGAGCGGCCCCTGAGCTATGGCCTTTGGCCGCATGACCATGGATATCGAGCGCCGGGTAGCCGTTATAGCGCATCAGCGCAACCGGCCCGGTACTCCAATTCAAGGAAGCGAATGACGAGAGCGGCACCATCGCGCCTGCCGTATTGCGCACCGTGAGTTGGAGCAGATCATTGGGCTGCATGCGCGAGGCCGCATTGGCTTCGACCAGCACCCGTTGCATGCGCCCGCTATTGGGGAAGTCGTTGACGTAAGCCGTGCCCAGCGCCGTGGACAGCGTGGCGTTGATCATGTCGAACGATAAACCCATCGCATAGGCCTTGGCGCGGTCGATATCGAGCACCACGCGCGGCGCGTCGGGCATGGAATCGGAATCTACATCTTGCAGCACCGGGCTGTTGGTTGCGAGGTCGATCAGGCGTTGACGTGCCTCATTCAACGCCGTCATGCCGATACCGCCGCGATCTTCGAGTCGCATCACAAACCCGGCGGTATCGCCGAAGCCCGGTACGGCTGCGGGCAGATCGGCAGACACCTGGCCGCCTTGCAAGTGAGAGAATGAATCATTTAACTCATCACGCAACGTGGCGACATCGCTCTCACGATGCTCCCAAGGTTTGAGTTCGATATAAGCCATGCCGGTATTCGGTCCTGTGCCTGAGGAGCTCCAACCGACCATTGAGGTGACCTTGTCGACCGCCTGATGCAGATGCAGAATCTGTTCGACTTGCTTCAGAATTTCAAGGGTTCGCTCTTGCGTGGCACCTGCCGGCAGTTGCAGTGAAACCTGTAATTCTCCCTGGTCTTCATCGGGTAGAAAGCCACTCGGCAGCAGCGTGTAGAGGGTGCTGCAGATCAACAACAGACCCGCATAGAGCGTCAGCATCCTGCCGCTGCGGCGCAAGGTCTTGGCAATCACCCTGCGGTAGCCGCCGGAGAGCCGCTCGAAACTCGCCAGAAAGCGACCGGAAAGACTGGCGCGACGCCGTGTCATTTTATCGGCACTGGGCATGCGCAGGAAATTTGCACACAGCGCCGGCGTCAGCGATAACGCCATCAAGGCTGAAAATAGCATTGAGGCAATCATCGCCATCGCAAACTGCCGATAGATACCGCCGACGCCGCCGGGAAAGAAGGCCATCGGCACAAACACCGAGGTCAGCACCACCGTGACGCCGATAATCGCGCCGGAGATCTGCGACATCGCTTTGCGCGTTGCGTCGCGCGGCGACAAACCCTCTTCATGCATGACACGGTCGACGTTTTCGACCACCACAATGGCGTCGTCGACCAGAATCCCGATCGCCAGCACCAAACCAAACAAGGTAAAGGTATTGATTGAAAAGCCGAGCGCATACATCGTCAAAAATGCGCCCATCAAGGCAACCGGAATCACGACTGTCGGGATCAAGGTGTAGCGCAAGTCTTGCAGAAACAGCCACATCACGAAAAATACCAGGACGATGGCTTCGATCAAGGTTTTGATCACTTCAGCGATCGACAAGCGCACAAAGTTAGCCGTATCGAATGGCACCGTACAGATCACGCCCGATGGCAAGCTGGCGCGTAGTGCATCGATACGCGCATGCACGGCGCGTGCGGTGTCCAGTGCATTGCCATGCGGCGCCAGCTTGATACCCAGGGTTGCCGAGGGCTTGCCGTTCAAGCGGGAAAAAAAAGTGTAATCATCGCGGCCGAGCTCGACGCGTGCCACATCGCGCAGACGCACCACTGAACCATTCAACTGGCTCTTCAAGACGATCATGCCGAATTCATCGGGCGAGACGAGTTGCCCTTTGACGACCACGGAGGCCGTCGTCTTCTGGCCAATCACATACGGTGCATCACCCACGGCGCCGGCCGCGACCGTGGCGTTTTGTGCCGTGATGGCATTGGTGACATCCATTTGCGTGAGATTGAACTGACGCAATTTCATCGGGTCGACCCAAATCCGCATGGCCGGCCCGGCATCCCATTGTTCAACCGAGCCTACGCCTTTGATGCGCTTGATATCGCGCGTCAGGTAGCGTGTCAGGTAATCGCTGAGTACCGCTGGGTCGCGGGCGCCATCGAGCGAGGTCAGACTGACCAGCATTAAATACGTGTCGGAAGATTTTTGTACCGAGATGCCCTGCTGCACGACCACCTGCGGCAGACGGGCTTCGATTTGCTTCATGCGATTCTGCACATCGATAACGGCAAGATCGGGCGACGTGTCAGCCGAAAATGTTGCATCGATTTCCAGATTGCCCTGCGCATCGCTACTGGTTTCGTAGTACTGCAGGCCGTCGGCGCCGTCGAGACTTTCTTCGATAATGCTGGCCACACTGCCGTCTACGGCTTCCGCCGATGCGCCGGGATAGGACGCATTGATATTGACAATAGGGGGCGCCAGTCTCGGAAATTGCGCGACCGGCAGCTGCGGGATCGCCAGTGCGCCTGCGATGATGATCGCAAGCGCAATGATCCATGCAAAAACCGGACGATCAATAAAAAATGACGGCACAGATCAACTTTGATAGTTCGTTTTGATTAGCGCAAGCGCACCAGTGTCGATTTCAGTTCCGTATATTTTTCCAAGGCATGCAGAGATTTGTCGCGGCCGTTACCCGACTGCTTGAAACCGCCGAATGGGAAATTCATATCGCCGCCCTCATCGTAGCAATTGACCCAGACCGTGCCCGCGCGCAAACGACGTGCTGTATCGTGCGCGGTTGTCAGGTCGGAAGTCCAGATCGCGGCAGCCAAACCGTAGTCGCTTTGATTCGCGATCTGGATGGCTTCATCGAGCGTATCGAAGGTGATGACCGATAACACCGGCCCGAAAATCTCTTCGCGCGCGATCTTTGCATCGTTGTCCTTGACTTCGAATATCGTCGGCTCGACATAGAAGCCACCGCTTTCCGTCAAGGCACGCTGACCACCTGCCAGCAGCTTGCCTTCCGCGCGCCCGGCTTCGATATACGACAGTACGCGCGCCAACTGAATGCCGTCGACGATGGCGCCCATCGTGACTTCGGGGTCAAGCGGATTGCCTGGACGATAGGCGGCGGTAGCTGCGATCAGCTTATCGAGAAATTTTTCCTTGATGTCGCGATGGACCAGCAGTCGCGATCCAGCCGTGCACATCTCGCCCATATTGTAGAAGATCGCGCTGGCGGCAGCGCGTGCTGCGCGATCGAGGTCTGGGCAATCCGGCATGACGATATTGGGCGACTTGCCGCCCAGTTCAAGCCATACGCGTTTCAGATTGGATTGACCGGAATACTGCATGATCTGTTTGCCGACCGCGGTGGAACCCGTGAATGCCAGGCAATCGACGTCCATATGCAGACCGAGCAGCTTGCCGGCCGCGCCCATACCCGGAACGATATTGAAGACGCCTGCCGGAATACCGGCATCCAAGGCGAGTTGGGCGATGCGTATCGCTGTCAGCGGCGATTTCTCGGAGGGTTTCAGCACCACACTGTTGCCCGCAGCCAGCGCCGGGGCGAATTTCCAGGAGGCCATCAGAATCGGGAAATTCCAGGGCACGACGGCTGCCACCACGCCGATCGGCTCACGCGTCACCAGACCGACCAGATGATGGTCGGTGGGGGCGACTTCACCGCCGATCTTGTCGATGGCTTCAGCAAACCATTCAACGCAATAGACCGCGCCCGGCACGTCGACTGAGGTGGTGTCGCCGATGGGTTTGCCCGCATCGAGTGTTTCGAGCAGCGCGAGTTCGTCCTTATGCTCGCGCATTGAGGCGGCCCAGCGTAATAGCACCTTTTTGCGTTGCCGTGGATTCAAGTCGGCCCATACGCCGGCGTCGAAGCTGCGGCGCGCGGCAGCGACTGCGCGGTCGATATCGGCTGTATCGCATTCGGCGATTGAGGCCAACACGCGGCCGTCGATCGGACTCACGCAGTCGAAGGTCTTGCCGCTGGCCGCTTGAGTGTATTCACCGTCGATAAATGCACGCCCCTCGATCTTCAGATTACGCGCGAGATCCTGCCAGTACGCCAGATTCTTTGTTGTCATGATGTTTAAGGATTCCAAAATATCGGATAAATGTTGTATCAGGTCCGGCGTCGAAACACCTTTGGGTCAGGTCGTTTCAGACCGAAGCGCTAGAAACTAGGCGGCGAATTCGAAGAAACAATTTCACAAATTTCGTCGCTGCTGGGATTGCGAAAACGGTGCGGCAACCGGCTCTCGAAGTAGTACCCATCGCCCGGGTTCAGCATCCAGGTTTGGCCGGAGACGGTCAGTTCGAGCGTGCCTTTGACGACCACGCCGCCTTCCTGCCCTTCATGCTGAAGCAGCTCCAGGCCGGTGTCCGCCAAGGGTTGATAGACCTCGTGCATGATGCACATATTGCGATCGGGCACACCTGAGCCTACGAGCAGAAACTTGATCGTTTCATTACCTAGATTGGGCAACTCGTCGCGATTGAACACGACCGATTTGTCTTCTTCAATCTCGAAGGTGAAGAATTCAGCAAGGCTCATCGGGATCGATTCGAGCAATTTCTTCAGTGAGCCGACTGAGGGACTCACCCGATCTTGCTCGATCAAGGAAATTGTTCCATTTGTCACACCCGCGCGTTTTGCGAGCTCGCGCTGTGAAAGACTGTGCTTCTTACGGATGAACTTAAGGCGTGTTGCCACTTCAGCGGACATCGTATTCCTCACTCAATGAAGGCGCCGGAGTATTTGGTAAGTTGCTCCGATTACCGAGGCTGTTGAATAAATCAATGCATGACAAGCAGCCGAGGTGCATTCTAATCCGGAAATTCACGTAATTCATTTAAGGGAAACTACTGAGGAGAAAAGGTAAGGAAGGCTTTGTATTGTTTTTTTTTCAAGGATATACTGGTTCTCAACAGTGCGGTAGAGGGATGTCTCCTGTGCCGATGCAGCAAGTTTCGCAAGTGCGGCGTTGATTAAAATAGACGTGCTAGGCAAATTCAGCGGTAAGGGTGTTGAATAAAATAGACGTACCAACGATGATCCAAAGGCTATCGTGAAAGTCATAGATACTTTATTCAGGTGGGAGCGAGATACGCATTGGCGTGTCGCGAAACCGACGGGTGACGGCAATCAAGCCTCATGTCCGTATGAATCCATTTTTGCCAGCATTTCCCGCCGTTCTGTCCGTCGTCACAACTCCATCTCGGCACGCGCATTTATTGCTGTGTACACCGACGAAGTCGCGTCTCTGCTTCCCTGACGTCTCTCCAGCGTTTCCCTGCCATTTCCATGGCGAATTCATAGCTTTCATTTTGCTTGCCAAGGCGTTGTCGCGTCTTCGCTCGATGGGAAAGTTGTGTCTTGAACGAACCCAAACAATTTATCAATAAAGATTTAGTTATGCGAACAAAACCGGTAATTGGAATCTGCGCGGACCGCACGCGCATCGGCTCACACTTTTTTCACGGAGCCGGGGAGAAATATATCGCCGCTATCGTTGAGGGTGCTGAGGCATATGTTGTTGTGTTGCCTGCGCTGGGCGCCGCTCAAAGCGTCGAGCAGACTTTGTCGCTGGTCGATGGTTTGTTATTTACCGGTAGTTATTCGAATGTTGAGCCGCATCACTATGCCGGCGCGCCCAGCGAGGCCGGCACGCTGCACGATCCGCAGCGTGACGCCACGACATTGCCGCTGATGCGTGCGGCAATTGAGGCGGGCGTGCCGGTTCTCGGCATCTGTCGCGGATTTCAGGAGATGAACGTTGTCTTCGGCGGCACACTGCATCAAAAGATTCATGAGGTTCAAGGATTGTCGGATCACCGAGAAAACAAACAGGATGATTTAGCCACGCAGTACGGCCCGGCTCATCCGGTGCACCTGGTTGCAGGCGGGCAGTTACATCGCCTGGTTGGTGAGATGGAAGTCAGTGTGAATTCTCTTCATAGTCAAGGCATCGACCGCCTGGGTCAGGGGTTACAGGTCGAAGCCGTTGCGCCGGATGGCTTGATAGAAGCCTTCAGCGTGAAAAACGCCAAAACCTACGCATTCGCTGTGCAGTGGCATCCAGAGTGGAAACACGCTGAGAATCCGCTCGCCACGGAGCTCTTCAAGAGTTTCGGAGCGGCCTGCCGCGAACGCCAACTGCAGCGCAACTGACATGGCGAGGCTGGGGCGTACCCCTCGGCCGGCCTGCTGCGCAAACAAAGAGTCAAGACCATGGAACAAATCAACGATTTTTTGAAAAAACACCGTATCACTGAAGTGGAGGCGGTCGTCCCCGACATGGCTGGCACTGCGCGCGGAAAAATTATTCCGCGCAGCAAGTTCGAGGCTGGGGAGGATATGCGCTTGCCGCAAGCGGTGTTTGTTCAAACCGTGACAGGCGAATTTCCGGAGGATGCATCGCTTTCAGGTGTCACCGACCCCGACATGATCTGCGTTCCTGACGCCGATACGATACGGCTTATTCCCTGGGCGCCCGATCCGACCGCCCAGGTGATCCACGATTGCGTGCATTTCGATGGTTCGCCGGTCGAAATCTCACCGCGCCACGTGTTGCGCAAGGTGCTCGCACTCTATAAGGCAAAGGGCTGGAAGCCGATCGTGGCGCCCGAGCAGGAATTCTATCTGGTCGATATGAACAAAGACCCGGACCTGCCGCTGCAGCCGCCGATTGGACGCACCGGCCGTGCGGAAACCGGGGGGCGCTCGTACTCGATCGAAGCCGTGAATGAGTTCGATCCATTGTTCGAGGATATATACGACTACTGCGAGAAGCAGGAATTGGAAGTCGACACCTTGATTCACGAAGTCGGCGCCGCCCAAATGGAAATCAACTTCCTGCATGGCGACCCACTGGATCTGGCCGATCGCGTGTTCCTGTTCAAGCGCACGGTGCGCGAAGCCGCTTTGCGTCACAACATGTATGCGACGTTTATGGCTAAGCCGATGGAAAACGAACCCGGCTCGGCCATGCATATTCACCAGAGCATTGTCGATGCAAAGACCGGACAAAACATCTTTACCGATGAGCGTACCGGAGGCCCGTCGGATTACTTCTACGGCTATATGGCCGGCCTGCAGGCTTATGTGCCATGCCTGATGCCGATTTTTGCGCCGTATATCAATTCGTATCGCCGCTTGTCGCGTTTTATGGCGGCGCCGATTAACGTGCAATGGGGTTATGACAATCGCACTGTGGGCTTCCGGGTGCCGAATTCGGGGCCGGCCGCACGCCGTATCGAGAATCGCATACCCGGTGTCGACTGCAATCCTTATCTTGCGATGGCGGCAACGCTGGCTGCCGGCTATCTCGGCATGACGTGCAATATGAAGCCGACCGAGCCGCTGATGAGCGATGGCTACAACCTGCCCTATGAATTGCCGCGCAGTCTGGAAGAAGGCATCGCGCGCATGGCTGCGTGCGAGCCGATCGCGGAAATTCTTGGCGCCAAGTTTGTGCGTGCCTTCCTTGCGCTGAAGGAAACCGAGTATCAGGCTTTCTTCCGCGTCATCAGTTCCTGGGAACGCAAGCATTTGCTGTTAAATGTATAAGGCAGCTGCCGAAGTAGCCGGGAAGGAGTTCTAGTCGCGGCAGTGCGGGATGGTCCGGCATCATCCCGGATTGCCGCGGACATGCCCCCGGCAATTTACCGAAATACAGAAGTGGAGAACCGTATGAGCAATTTCAGGTATGAAGAAAAAGCCGCGATCGTGCGGCCGGCCAACCAGGCGCGCAGTACCGCCGCCCGTTCGACCGAGGAATGGCGCGCGCTTGACGCAGCACACCATATCCATCCGTTTTCCGACATGGGTGCGCTTAATCAAGCCGGCAGCCGCGTGATTACAAAAGCATCGGGTGTGTATATTTGGGATTCCGAAGGTAACAAGATTATCGACGGCATGGCGGGCCTATGGTGCGTCAACGCCGGTTATGGCCGCATGGAATTGGCGGACGCCGCTTATCGCCAGTTACAAGATCTGTCGTTCTATAACACCTTCTTTAAAACGACTCATCCGCCCATCATTGAGTTGTCGGCCTTGCTGTCGGAAATCACCCCGGCGCCCTTCAATAAATTCTTCTACTGCAACTCGGGTTCGGAAGGCAATGATACGGTGCTGCGCATCGTCTATCAATTTTGGCTCGCGCAAGGCCGTGCCTCGAAGAAAGTCGTGATCTCGCGCAAAAATGGCTATCACGGCTCGACCATCGCGGGCGCGACGCTCGGCGGCATGAGCTATATGCACGAACAGATGCCGTCGAAAGTCGAAAATATCGTTCATCTCAACCAGCCCTATTGGTATGGCGACGGCGGCGATCTTTCCCCGGCTCAGTTCGGCCTGCGCTGTGCGCAAGAGCTTGAAACCAAGATTCTCGAACTCGGCGCCGAGAACGTTGCGGCGTTTATCGGTGAGCCCTTCCAAGGCGCGGGCGGGGTGATTTTCCCGCCTGAAACCTACTGGCCGGAAATTCAACGCATCTGCCGCAAGTACGACGTACTGCTGTGTGCCGACGAAGTGATCGGCGGCTTTGGCCGCACGGGACACTGGTTCGCTCATCAGTATTTCGGCTTTGAGCCGGATCTGATTACGCTGGCGAAAGGTTTGACGTCGGGCTATATCCCCATGGGTGCGGTAGGTATGCATGATCGCGTCGCCAAAGTAATTAGCGAAAGCGGCGACTTTAACCATGGCCTGACCTACTCGGGCCACCCGGTTGCGGCGGCGGTGGCGGTTGCCAATCTAAAATTGTTGCGCGACGATGGCATTGTCGATCGCGTGCGTCATGACACCGGCCCGTACTTCCAGAAAGCATTGCGCGACGCCTTGGAAGACAACCCCATTGTCGGTGAGATTTCCGGCACTGGTTTTGTGGCCGGCATCCAGCTTGCACAGGACAAAGCAACGCGCAAACGGTTCGAGAACGGTGGCGAAGTCGGAATGATCTGTCGTGATTTCAGCTTCAACAATAACTTGATCATGCGCGCGTCCGGCGACCGTATGTTGCTCTCGCCACCGCTTGTCATGACGCGCTCCGAGATCGACGAAATGGTCGCCAAGGCTAAGTACGCGATCGAACTCACAGCGAAGCGGATCGGTTACGCCTAGTAGCTTGAATATTGTCCGGTCCTCGTGCGATCTTGGCGAGTCAGATGCACGGGGCCCCGGAATTTTTATCACGAGAGGAAATGACCATGACGACTTCTTATATACGTAAAGTCCTGAGTGTGGGTACGCTTGTTTGTCTTTCGTCGCTCGGAATGGCGGCTTATGCCGACGATAGCGAATTGAATGTTTACAACTGGTCCGACTATATCGCCAAGGACACCATTCCCAATTTCCAAAAGGCGACCGGCATCAAGGTCAAGTACGACAATTACGATAGCGACGACACGCTGCAAGCCAAGTTGCTGGCAGGTAGTACCGGCTACGATATTGTCGTGCCGACCTCCACCTATATGGCCAAGCAGATCCAGGCCGGCGTGTACCAGAAGCTCGACAAGTCGAAGATCCCCAATCTGGTTAATCTCGATCCGGTCTTGATGAAGATGATCTCCGATGCCGATCCGGGCAACCAGTATGGTGTGCCTTGGGCATGGGGAACGGATGGTATCGGTTATAACGTCAATAAGGTGAAGGACATTCTTGGCAAAGATGCACCAACCGATAGCTGGTCGCTGATATTCGACCCGCAATATGTGTCCAAGCTGAAAACCTGCGGTGTGTCCATGATCGATGCCGCATCGGATGTGTTCCCGGCCGCACTGGTCTATTTGCATAAAGACCCGAATACGACTAACCCGGCCGATATTCAGGCCGCCTTCCAGGCGCTGAAAAAAATCCGCCCCTACATTACGCAGTTCAATTCATCGAGTTATATCAACGACCTAGCCAATAGCGACATCTGCGTCGCCTTGGGATACTCGGGCGACGTCGGTATCGCTCACAGCCGCGCCGTCGAAGCAAAGAAGTCGTACGAAGTACAGTTCTCCAATCCAAAAGAGGGCGGTCTGTTGTGGATGGACGTGATGGTGATTCCGAAGGATGCACCGCATCCCGAAGCCGCACTGAAATGGATTAACTATATCGAAGATCCGAAGGTCAACGCGCAGATTACCAATGAAGTGTTTTACCCGACGGCCAACGCGGCGGCGAAACAATTCGTCACGCCATCTGTGGTGAACAACCCGACCGTCTACCCGGCGCCGGAGACGCTCAAAACCATGGCAGTCATGCATCCTCAGCCGGCGGACATTATGCGGCTTGAAAACCGCTTGTGGGCCCAGTTGAAGACCGGCCTCTAACGCCTCACTCCAGCTTGTTTGTGAAGAAATTGCGGGATGCGACTCCCGCAATGGAGAGTCGCGCCCGTAAAACCTGTAAAACCATCGGTAGCCCCTTATGAGTAATCAGACGAACACCCATAGTGCTGTGCCCGCCCGGACCGCAAAACCCGATTTCGTACGCATTGTCAATGTCGTCAAAAAGTTCGGCGACAGCGTGGCGGTGGACGATGTCAGCCTGACCATCAAGAAGAATGAATTGTTTGCTCTGCTCGGCAGCTCGGGATGCGGCAAATCGACCTTGTTGCGCATTCTTGCCGGCTTGGAGACCGCCACCTCCGGCAGCATTTTTGTGGATGGTGAGGATATCGCCAAGCTGCCTCCCTACAAACGCCCGGTCAATATGATGTTCCAGTCGTACGCGTTGTTTCCTCATATGACGGTCGAGGGCAATGTGGCGTTCGGCTTGAAGCAGGAAGGCGTGGGCAAGGCAGAGATCAAAGAACGCGTCGCTGACGCCCTCGATCTGGTGCAGATGAGGAAATACGCGCAGCGTAAGCCGCATCAGCTGTCCGGTGGCCAGCAGCAGCGTGTAGCGTTGGCGCGCAGCCTGGTCAAGCGCCCGAAACTACTGCTGCTCGATGAACCTATGTCGGCGCTCGACAAGAAAATTCGGCAGAAGACCCAGCTTGAGCTCGTCAATATTCTGGACAAGGTCGACGTGACTTGCGTGATGGTGACGCACGATCAGGAAGAAGCGATGACGATGGCCGACCGCGTCGCCGTGATGAGCGAAGGCAACATCATGCAAATCGGCTCGCCGGCGGAAGTCTATGAATTTCCGAACTGCCGTTTCTCGGCGGAGTTTATCGGTTCGACGAATATGTTTGAAGGCCACGTGGTCGAGGACCAGCCCGACCATATTTTTGTCGAGACCCCGGACCTGGCGCGCCGTATGTATATCAGCCACGGTATCACCGGCCCGCTGGGTATGGCGGTGAGCGTGTCGGTGCGGCCGGAACGTGTGTCGCTGTCGCGTACTCAACCGACCACCGACTACAACTGGGCCCCGGGCGTCATCGCCGACATGGCCTATATGGGCAGCTACACCCTGTTTCACGTCAAGCTGACCAGCGGCAAAGTGATTGTCGCCAATTTGTCCAGTTCGCAACTGATTGAACTCGGTTCGCCCGCCTACAACGACGACGTGTTTGTGTCGTGGGCGCCTACCAGTGGAGTGGTGTTGACATTATGAATACGACCCTTAAGCAATATGCGCCCGCCGAGGGCAGCCCGCGCAGCAAGACCGGCTTTGGCCGGATCAAGGCGATGTTAAGGCGTTGCCTACCCAGCGGGCGCACGCTAGCCATCGTGCCGCCATTCACCTGGCTTGCACTGTTCTTTGCCTTGCCTTTCGTGCTGGTGCTGAAGATCAGCTTTGCCGATCAGCAACTGAGCGTGCCGCCGTACACCTCCTTGATAGGCTTTGAGCAAGGCGTGGTGCACATCGCGCTGCAGTTCGGGCACTACCTGTTCTTGCTGCAGGACGATCTGTACGTGGCGACCTATCTGAGCTCGCTGAAGATGGCCGGCATCTCGACGATCTGCTGCCTGATCATCGGTTATCCGATGGCGTACTACATTGCCCGTGCCAGCGCCTCCACACGCAATCTGTTGATGATGGCCGTGATGTTGCCGTTCTGGACCTCGTTCCTGATTCGGGTGTACGCATGGATAGGCATCCTCAAAGATGACGGTTTGCTGAACCACTTCCTGATAGGAATCGGCTTGATCAGCACGCCGCTGCGGCTTTATCACACGGATTGGGGCGTCTATATCGGCATGGTCTATTCCTATCTGCCATTTATGATCATGCCGCTTTACGCGAACTTGGTGAAGATGGACGTGGCCTTGCTCGAAGCTGCCTACGATCTAGGCGCCAAACCGTGGACCGTGTTTTCGCGCATCACCCTGCCTTTGTCGAAGAACGGCATTATCGCCGGCAGCTTGCTGGTGTTTATTCCGGCGGTGGGCGAGTACGTGATTCCGGAACTGCTCGGCGGCGCCAATACCTTGATGATTGGTCGCGTGATGTGGGACGAATTCTTCAATGACATGGATTGGCCGATGGCCTCCGCCGTCACGGTGGCGATGGTGGTGCTGCTGCTGATTCCGATGGCTTTGTTCCAGTATTACCAAGTCAAAGAACTGGAGGGCGTGAAATGATTAAGGCCAGCAAACCATTGGGAATCACGGTGTTGGGTATCGGCTTCCTGTTTCTTTATATCCCGATCTTCAGTTTGATTATTTACTCGTTCAACAGCTCCAAGCTGGTGACTGTGTGGGCCGGGATGTCTTTGCGCTGGTACAGCGCACTGCTCCAGGACACAGAATTGTTGAACGCGGCTTGGTTGAGCTTGAAGATCGCCCTGCTGACGGCTTTTGCCTCGGTCTTTATCGGCACCTGGGCCGGCTTTATCCTGGCGCGCTTTGGCCGGTTTCGCGGGTTCACACTGTTCTCCGGCATGGTCAATGCACCGCTGGTAATTCCTGAGGTGATTCAGGGGATTTCCTTGCTGTTGCTGTTCGTGGCCTTGGAGCAGTACTTCGGCTGGCCGCGCGGTCGCGGCATGTTCACGATGTGGGTCGGTCATGTGATGTTGTGTCTGTCGTATGTGGCCATCATCGTGCAGTCGCGGGTCAAGGAAATGGATAAATCGATCGAAGATGCCGCCCTCGATCTTGGGGCGACGCCGCTCAAAGTGTTCTTCGTCATTATCTTGCCGCTGATTTCGCAAGCGATCATGTCCGGTTGGCTGTTGTCATTCACGCTGTCTATCGATGATCTGGTGCTCTCCGCTTTCTTGTCGGGCCCGGGGACGACGACCTTGCCCTTGGTTGTGTTCTCGCGAGTGCGCCTTGGCTTGAATCCGGAAATGAATGCGCTGGCGACGATCTTTATCACCATCGTCACGATTGGCGTGATTGTAATCAATCATTACATGGTCAAGCAGGAACGGCGCCGCACCCGCGACATGCAACTCGCCTTTCATCAATAGAAATAGAACGCACGGCTAAACGTGCATTGGTTTCAGACAATTACATCCATCACGGAGAGAAGGTCATGCAAAAAAAATTAATCTGCCTACTCGTAGCGGCCTGTGTGCCTGGCTTGGCGATGGCCGATTCGACGAGCGCGGAAATCAAGACGCTCACCGCAGAACTGCACGCCTTGCAAAAACAGGTTGCTCAGTTGCAGGCGCAAGTCGCGGCCAAGGCCCCGGCCCCCGCGGCTGCCCCGGTGGTTGACGTGTCGTCGCCGGACTATGGCAAGCAGCCGGCGGTGCTGACCAATGACGAAGTCACCGATTTGAAGCAGCAGGTGGCCGGGCAGGGGATGAAGGTCGAGTCATTGCAAACTGCGGCGACCACGGGGCCGATCTCGGGTCTTAGCGTGACAGGCTATCTCGATCCGACCTATATCTATAATCGCGATTTGAGCAGCGCCTCATTCCTATTTCTGAATCATGAGCCGGTCTATAACTACACGAATAGCACCTTCGGTGACGTTTATCTCGACATCAAAAAGACGTTCGGCGTAGGCCCGATGGCGCCGAGCGCCGAGATTACCTTGATGCCGAACCGTGGCAACGGTATCACCTTGTTGCAAAATTCCAAGGGCTCGACGGCCGACAATATTATCAATACGGCAGTGATCACCGTGCCGCTGACAGCCACTACGACTTTGGTGTCCGGCCTGGTGCCAAGCTTCGGCGGCTACGATGTGCAGCAATCGACGCTGATGAACACGATTACGCACAATATGCTGTATGACTTCTCCGATCCGGGCAGCTATGTCGGCATCGGCGCGAACTATACGGGCGATGGCAGTCGTTGGGCCTGGAAGTTCTTTGTCGGCAATGAGCAGTACCGCACCTATGGTTCGGTTGTGACCACCGGCACCAATGCCGCTACCGGTCAGCCGACCACGCAAAGTAACCGGATTCCAACGGTGACGGCGCGAGTCGACTACACCTGGTCGAGTGCCCTCGATATTGGCGGCTCGGTCAATATCGGCCGGCAAACCTTGGGAACCGGCCCGGCTTCAAGCACCGGGTTCGGCCCGGGCGGATTCTCGCCTAGCGCATTTAGCAGCTATCTGTTCGGCGAAACTGACTTGACTTACTCTCTTGCCGACCTGACCTATAACGCTGAATTCGATTATGGCCAGCAATCGCATGCGGCATTCAACGGCAATATGGCGCAGTGGTACGGCGTGTCCTTGCAGGCTAACTGGAAATTCAACGTGGCGGGCATCGGCCGGATGGGCACGACGGTACGTTATGACTTCTTGAACGACCAGAAGAACGGCGGCGGCGGCGGCGGTATCGCGATCGGCGGCGGCACCGACGTTTCCAATGGCTTCGGTATCGATCCTGCTTGCCTGTCGGCCTCGACCTCGGGCGGCGTTCAGTGCAAGGGCGCAAATCGTCAGGACATAGCCTTTGATCTGCTGTTCTACCCGACACAGCAACTGACCTTCAAGGCTGAACTTCGTCATGACATTGCTTCCCAAAGCGTGTTCTTGAAAAACAATGGCACGTTCACCAAGTCGAACGATATGTTGGCTACGCAGATGATTTACTCGTTCTGATCCCTGTAGCTCTAAAATGATGGCCGCCGTCAATAGGGCGGCCATCTAACGCGCGGCTGCCGTCTAATGCGGCGGTCATTCATTTCGATACCATGCCAAAAATCTCCAACGAAAACTACGTTTCTTCTTATTACACTGCCACAGCCAATGACACATATCGCTGCCCTACGTTGGAAGGTGCGATGGAAGCGGATGTTTGCGTGATCGGCGCCGGACTTACCGGCATCTCGACCGCGCTCAATCTTGCTGAACGCGGTTATTCGGTGGTGGTGCTCGAAGCCGCCAAGGTTGGTTGGGCCGCGAGCGGGCGCAACGGTGGCCAGATGATCGGCGGCTTTGGGTGCGGCATGGACACTTTCGCCAAATATATGCCGGAGTCGGACGTCAAGCGCATCTGGCAGATGGGGCTTGAAACCTGCGACATCGTCAAGGAGCGTATCGCCAAGCATCAAATCGATTGCGATTTGACCATGGGCTATTTCACGGCGGCCAACAAGCCGCGCCATATGGACGAATTGCGCGCCTGGCGCGATGAGGCGGCCAGCCGCTTCGGCTACGATCGTTTCCAATGCGTGCCGGCCGATAAGATACATCACTATGTTCAGTCCGAGCGCTACTTGGGCGGTCTGCTTGATCCGGACAGCGGCCATTTGCATCCCTTGAATTACACGCTGGGGCTCGCGCGCGCAGCGCGTGCGGCCGGTGTAAAGATCTTCGAGGATAGTTTCGTCACTTCGCTCAAGCAAGGGACACGTCATGTTGCGACCACGGCGCGCGGTCAGGTTTCGTCGCAATTCGTGGTGCTGGCGTGCAACGCGTACTTAGGCGAGCTGGCCCCCGAATTGTCGCGCAAGATTATGCCGGTCGGCACCTACGTGATTGCGACCGAGCCGCTCGGTGCGGACCGCGCCCGCGAGCTGATGCCGGCCAATGCGGCAATCTGCGACAGTCGTTTTGTGCTCGACTATTTCCGCCGTTCGCCCGATCACCGCATGCTATGGGGCGGAAGATGCAGCTATTCGACCGTCGCGCCGCTCAATCTGGCGAAAGCCATGCGCGAGGGCATGCTTAAGACATTTCCGCAATTGGCCGATGTCAAGGTCGATTTTGCCTGGGGCGGTCTGGTCGATATCACCGTGAATCGTGCGCCGCATTTCGGCCGGGTCGCGCCGACCCTGTATTTTGCGCAAGGGTTTTCCGGTCACGGTGTCAATACCACCGGCCTGGCCGGCAAGTTGATCGCCGAGGCGATTCACGGGCAGGCTGCGCGCTTCGATCTATTCGACAAGATCAAGCACGTCGATTTTCCGGGTGGGGCTTGGTTGCGCACACCCTCATTGGTGTTGGCCATGGCTTATTACCGGCTCAAAGATTATCTGTAGACCGGTGCGCGAATCCTCGCCGGGGCGGGTCCATGGCCCGCGTGTTGATCGGCTGCATCGCTGAATCAGATCCCGGTAGGCTTGATGTTGGTCGCCACGAAAATATCGTGCTCGATATGCCAGAATAGTTTTAAGCGCCTGGCCCAATCGACCAGATAATCGACACTGGGGTAGTCGGCAAACGCTTCTATGGCAGGATTAAAACA
>Ga0302178_10000667_pt1 | contig 30426 bp, 30 predicted proteins | sample I_Palsa_E1_3_FD_198790 | JGI IMG/M metagenome (GOLD analysis project Ga0302178, IMG submission 198790) | Peat permafrost microbial communities from Stordalen Mire near Abisko, Sweden - I_Palsa_E1_3 | ecosystem: Environmental > Terrestrial > Soil > Palsa > Peat permafrost | place: Sweden... | reverse complement strand
GTTGCTGTTCTCCGAGCCGGTCCACTGGTAGGTACAGCCCAGCAGGTTGCACGCGTCCTCGATGCCGTAGATCGTCGGCACGAAGAACGTGGGCGTCGTCACGTGGTTGACGAACACGAAGTGATACTTCTTCTGCGAGCCGAAGATGCCGGCGTTGGACGCGGCAAGCGCTTGCGCCGCCGGGCTCAGCATGAACGCAGCCATCGCGCCGGCACCGCCACCGAGTGCTGCACGCCGGCTGATGCCGCGCGCCTTCGCCTGCGGCGTCGCATCCTGCTTTGCGTCACTCCACTCGAGGCGCTCAACAGCCTCGTTTCCAAATCGTCGGGCAGACCGCCAACGAGGACGATCGCGTCACACTGGCGCGCCTCGAGCACGGCCGCCAGCGCCAACGCCTCATCGGTCCGGGCGTGAGCCGAGCCAAGCACGACCGAGTAGCCGCGCTCCTTGGCCGCGATCGTAAGTGCCTCGATGCCGCCGCCGAAGAATGGATCGGTGATGTCACGGACGACCGCGCCGAGCAACATCGTCGGCGCGCCGCGCATAGCTCGGGCCCCGGGATGCGGGCTGTAGCCGAGCTCCTTCGCAATCGCCTCGACGCGCTCGCGGGTCTTCGCGGACGTGCTCCCCGGCGCGTTGTTGAGGATTCGCGACACGGTGCTCTGCGCGACGCCGGCGGCAGCGGCGACCTCGTTCATAGTGACCGGCCGCGAATGGCCGGGCCGGCGGCTCACCGTCGACCATCCACGGACTGTCTTCCGCACGCGCCGTGGCTTGGTCTCAGCAGCGCGATCGCCACCGGAAACCGCTCGCCGCTGGAAGCGCTGGCACCATCCCGGACGGATGAAAGCACAGGTATGCCACTGCCAGCGCTCGGGCGAGGGCTGGCGCTGACCCAACCGCCGTGGCGGGACTCAGGAGCCCTGCGCCACGCGGTAGTACGCCTGGTTCCAACGCAGTTCATCGTGAAACCGGCGGATCTGCGTCGCTGCGTCGATTCGCAGCAACTCGACGCCGGCGATCTCCGCGAAGTCGGCGATCGCATCGGCGTCGAGCGCGGCGCTGAGGACAGTGTGGTGTGGTCCGCCCGCGGCGAGCCATGCCTCGCAAGCCGTCGTGAAGTCGGGACGCGGCTGCCAGAGCGCCCTTGCGACCGGGAGCTTGGGCAGTGGCTGCGGCGGCGCGATGACATCGATTTCGTTGACGAGCAGGCGGAAGCGGTCGCCGAGGTCGAGAATCGCCACGACCACCCCGGGGCCGGCGGCGGCGTCGAAGACGAGCCTCACCGGATCCTCGCGCCCGCCGATCGAAAGCGGGTGGATCTCACATGACGGCTGGCCCGCAGCGATCGAGGGGCAGACTTCGAGCATGTGCGAGCCGAGGATCAACGGCGGATCCGCGGACAGGTCGTAGGTGTAGTCCTCCATGAACGAGGTCCCGCCCTCGAGGCCGGCTGCCATCACCTTGAGAATCCGCAGCAGAGCCGCGGTCTTCCAGTCGCCCTCGGCACCGAAGCCGTAACCGTCCGCCATCAGTCGCTGGGCTGCGATCCCGGGCAGCTGCGCCAGGCCGTGCAGGTCCTCGAACGTGTCCGTAAAGGCGCCGAAGCCGCCGCGCTCGAGGAACTGGCGCAGACCAGCCTCGATCCGGGCCGCTTCGCGCAGCGAGTCGCGCCGCCCGCCGTCGCTTGCCAGCTCGCCCGCGAGCGAGTAGGAGGACTCGTATTCCCCTACGAGCTTGTCGATCGTCAGGTTGTCGACGGCCGTGATCGCGTCGACCAGATCGCCGACACCGTAGGAGTTAACGGCAAAGCCGAGCTGCATCTGGGCGGCGACCTTGTCCCCTTCGGTGACGGCGACCTGGCGCATGTTGTCGCCGAAGCGCGCGACGTTGAGATGTTGGGCTTCGTTCCAGCCGCACGCGGCACGCGACCATGAGCCGATCCGCTTGCGCGTCACAGGATCGCTCCAATGCCCGGCCACGGTCTTGCGCCTGAGACCCATCCGCGTCGCGATGAAGCCGAACTCGCGGTCGCCGTGCGCCGATTGGTGGAGATTCATGTAGTCCATGTCGATCTCCGCCCAGGGCAGCGCGGCGTTGAGCTGGGTGTGCAGGTGAAGCAGCGGCTTGCGCAGCGCGGCGAGACCCGCGATCCACATCTTGGCCGGAGAGAACGTGTGCATCCAGACGATCACGCCGACGCAGGCCTCGGCGGCGCCGGCCTCGACGCAGATCTGTCGGATCGCCTCGGGTGAGATGACGACCGGCTTGACGACCACCCGGACCGGCAGCTCGGGCGCCGCGTCGAGTGCTGCGGCGATCTCGCGGGCGTTTGCGTCAACCTGCGCCAGCGCCGCATCGCCGTAGAGCGCATGGCTACCCGGAACGAACCAGACCTCGTACTGGCCCAGAGGCTTGGTGCTCACGCCGTCTCCTGGCCTGCGCCCGGGCCGGCCGCCCGCTGCCCGTAAACGTTCTGATAGCGCTCATAGAGCGCGTCGATGTCGCCGACGGCAAGCGGTCGGGGATCGCCGAGCGAGCGAGCGAGCAGCGTCGTCCGCGCGACGTCCTCGCACATCACGGCCGCCTTGACCGCGGCGCGCGCGCTTGCTCCAATCGTAAATACGCCGTGGTTACGCATCAGGACGGCCGGCGAGCGACTGCCCGCGAGCGTCTCGACGATGCCGACACCGATCTCCTCGCCGCCGATTCGCGCGAACGGCCCGATCGGGATCTCGCCGCCGAACTCGTCGGCCATCGCCGTCAGGACGCAGGGAATCGGCTGGCCGCAGGCCGCCCACGCCGTCGCATACGGGCTGTGCGTGTGCGCGATCCCACCGACTCCATCGAGCGATCGGTAGACGTAGGCGTGGGTCGCGGTGTCGCTCGACGGCGTGAGCTCGCCTTCGACGACATTGCCATGAAGATCGACGACCACCATCGACTCGGGCGTCAGCTCGTCGTAGCCCAACCCGCTCGGCTTGATCACGATCAGCTCGCTACCGGGAACGCGCGCCGAGATGTTGCCGCTCGTCCAGGCGACGAGGCCGCTGCGCGTGAGCTCGCTGTGCAACGCCGCGACATCCTGGCGGACCTCGGCGATCGTGCTCATCGCCAAGGCTCGTTCATCGCGCGGATCATCTCGACGTCGAACTCTCGCACGAGGTACAGCGGCGCGAGCGCCGGGAGATTCTGCGGGCTCATATCGCCACCGTCTCCGCCTGGCGGGCGCCGCGCGGCGCGCTGCTCTCTCGAATCCGCTTCAACTCGTGCAGGAGCTCGGCCGGCTGGCGGCCGAGCGTGTCATGGAGCCGGCCGTAGAGCGGGTAAAGCTGTTCATAGACCGCGACCGCCGCAGGATCGGGTTCGTAGGTGGCTCCGATCGCTGGCGAGAGGGCGTTGATCGCGTCCATGATGTCGGCGAAGCCGCCGGCCTCGGCACCGGCCGCAACCGCGCCGAACAGCGCCGCACCGCGGGCGGGGATCTCGGTCGAGCCCGGCACCGCCACCTGTCGGCCGCTCGTATCCGCGAGCAGCTGCATCGTCAGCGGGCTCCGTTCGGCGATACCGCCGCAGGCGACGAACCGCTTGAGCTCGATTCCGTGCTCCTCGAAGTTGTCGACGATCCGCCGGTTCCCGAACCCGATCGACTCGAGCAGCGCGCGGTAGATCTCAGACGCTGTTGTCTGGAGCGTCAGTCCGCAGAGGACCCCGCTCAAGTCGGCGTCGGCGAGGATCGTGCGGTTGCCATTCCACCAGTCGAGGGCCAGTAGCCCGCTTGCCCCTGGCCGCAGCTCTGCGGCATCACGCTCGAGCTCGACGTAGCGCTCGGCCCGGTCCGTGGCGCCCAGCAGCCCGACGAACCACGCCAGCATGTCGCCGACCGCGGCCTGGCCGGCTTCGTAGCCGTAGAAGCCCGGGAGTACTCCGTCCTTGACAACGCCGGTGATCCCGGGCAGCAGGATCTCGCGTGGATCGACGACCACATCGCAGATCGAGGTGCCAATGACAATCAGAAAGCTCATCGGATCGAGCACGCCCGCGCCAGGCACCGAGACGAACGAGTCGACGTTCCCCACCGCGACCGCGACGGAAGCATCGAGGCCGACGCGCTCAGCAAGCTCCGGCCGCAGGGTTCCCGCGCGAACGCCGGGCGGAAAGAACTGCGCGCCGAGCTTCGCAGCAGGATCGTCAAAGCCGGGATAGGCGGCGGCGAAGAACTCGCTCGAAGGCAGCCCGTCGCTTGGAGACCAGAACGCCTTGTAGCCGGCAGAGCATGCCGCGCGGCGCTCCTGCCCAGTCAGCTGCCAGGCGATCCAGTCGCAAGCCTCGACGAAGCCGTACGCGGCGTCGTAGACCTCGCGGTCTTCGAGCCAGAGCTCGATCAGCTTCGGGTAGTACCACTCCGAGGACACCTTGCCGCCGTACCGAGCGAGGAACGGCTCATCGCGTTCGCGCGCGACCTCGTTGAGGCGGTCGGCGACCGGCTGCGCTGCGTGGTGCTTCCACAGCTTCGGCCAGGCGTGCGGGCGCGCTCTCCAGGGGGCGAGCGAGGACAGCGGCGTCCCGTCGCCCGTCACCGGGAGGACAGTGCAGCACGTGAAGTCGATCCCGATGCCAACGACGTCTCGCCCTGCCACGCCCGACACGGCGAGCACCTCCGGAATCCCGGTCTCGATGACGGCGCGCCAGTCGTCGGGATCCTGCAGCGCCCAGTCGCTTGGCAGCTCCTCGTCGCTCTCAGGCAGACGGCGGTCGATGACACCGCGTGCGTAGCGCACGACGGCGACACCGGCCTCGGCGCCAGTGCCCAGGTCGAGCAGCAGCACGCGCCCAGACTCGGTGCCGAAATCGATCCCGATCGCGTACGCAGCGCGCCGCGCTCGTGGCGACCGCTCCGTCCGAGCACCCACTCCTACTCCCATTGCAAACGCATCTAAGCATACGTATGCAGGCACGGTCAATCACCGCACCCGCGCCGTCGCCGGTTCAAGGGCGCTGCGGCCGCTTCGTTTGCGCGGTCGCCGTCGAGCGACGCACAACCAACTTCGGCTTGAACACGAGCCGTGGGAGCTCCTGGCCGTCGTTGGCCGACCATGCCGCATCACCGACAGCCAGCTCGACGCCGGCCGAGACGATTTTGGCCATCGGCATCTGCACGGTTGTCAGGCTCGGCACGGCGGCCGCTGCAATCGGGATGTCGTCAAAGCCGACGAACGACAACTGCTCGGGCACTGCAACGCCACTTTCGTAGGCGGCGTGGATCGCGCCCATCGCGAGGATGTCGGTCGCCGCGAGGATCGCGGTCGGCGGCTGGGGCAACCGCAACAGTGCTGAGAGCGCGCTTTCGCCGCCGGCGATCCCATTGGGTACATCGCGGATGTAGCCGTCGAGCTGCTCGATTCCGGCCTTGGCGAGATATTCGACGTAGGCTGCCTTGCGATCTCGGATGTCCTCGTGCGAGTCGCCGCCGACGAAGGCGATGCGCCTGTGCCCGAGCGCCGTGAGATGCGCCAGTGCCGCGCGGATGCCGGCGCGGTTATCGACGCTGACTGTCGGGAATCCGTGACCCCGATGGTGTGAGCCGTGCCACAGTGCAACTACGCGGACGTGGGATTTGCGGAGGTCCTCGACCAGCCGCGGCTCGTCGCCTAGGTCTCCGAGGAGCACGATCGCGTCGCACTGGCGCGCCTCGAGCACCGCGGTGAGCGCGAGCGCCTCGTCCGCGATGGCCCGTGCATGCCCCAGCACCACCGAGTAGCCACGGTCCTTCGCCTCGAGGGAGAGCGCTTCGATCGCCGGAGCGAAGAACGGGTCAGTGATGTCCCGGACGACGGCGCCGAGCAGCATCGACGGCGCGCCCCGCAGCGCTCTCGCGAACGGGTGGGGCTGGTAGCCGAGGTCCTTCGCGACCGCGCGGACGCGTTCGCGCGTCTCCTCGGACACGCGGATCAGCGCCGGCGCGTCGTTGAGGATGCGCGATACGGTGCTCTGCGCCACACCGGCAGCGTCAGCGACGTCCTTCATCGTCGCCGGGCGGCGCATGGCGCTCGCCTCGGAGGTTGTCCGGGTCCTACTCATGCGCGATGGCGCGGGGACCGACCGAGCCCGCGGCAGCTCTCGAAGCAGACGCAGCTCGTTGGGCACTGTCTCGATACGGCGTCTGGAGAATTCATCGGTCGGACCGGGAACGAGTGCCACATTAGCGGCGTCTCCCAGGTCGTTCAAGAGTGACGCCCGATCAGAGTTGCGCTTCACCGACGCTTGGTGGAGGCCCCCGGGATACGCGATTGACTCCTACTGCATACGTATGCTTAGATGCGTATGCGATGGAGGCGAGGGGTCGTGCTGGGAGGGAGACGATCGAGCGCCGGGCGGCGAGCGATGCTCGTTGGCCGGCGCAAATGGCTTGTCGCTGTGCGGGCGCGCGATGACGCCCGTCGTGAAACGGCCACGTTCGATGCGTTCGCGGCGCCCTGAGAGCCACGACGCCTCGGCTCGTGGCGCGGCTCGCTACGAGGCTCGTCAGATCAGCAAGTCGTTCGGCGGCGCGGTTGCACTAAGCGACGTCTCCGTGACGTTTGCGCCGGGGGAAATCCACACGCTGTGCGGCGAGAACGGCGCGGGCAAGTCGACGCTGCTGAAGGTCATGGCCGGGATCCACCAGCCTGACGCGGGCGAGATCCTGCTCGGCGGCGAGCCGTTGGGAGCACTCACTCCCCGCTCCGCCCAGCTACGAGGCATCTACCTCGTGCCGCAGGAGCCAACGTTGATGGCAACGCTGTCGGCGTTCGAGAACCTGTTCGTGGGGATCCTGCCGCGCGGACGGCTGCCGTTCTCGGTCGACTGGAAGGAGATGGAGCGCAGCGCCGGCGCATTCTTTGCGCAGGTCGGCTTGGACATCGATCCGCATACGCCGGCATCCACGTTGAGCATCGCCCAGCAGCAGCTGCTCGAGTGCGCGCGGGCACTGGTCCACCGCTGCAACATCATCTTCTTCGACGAGCCGACGTCACCCCTGACGGCGCGCGAAGCCGACGTGCTCTTCGCTCTGATGCGCCAGCTGCGCGAGCGCGATTTCACGCTGGGTTTCATCAGCCACCGCCTCGACGAGGTGCTCGAGATCAGCGACCGGATCACGGTCCTGCGCGACTCCCGCCTGGTGACCGAGATGACGGCCGCCGAGGCTTCGCGCGGTTCGATCGTGAGCGCGATGGTCGGACACGACATCGCCGTGCGTCAGCGTCGCCACCGCGATCTCTCGAGTGCCGAGACGGTGCTCGAGGTCGAGGCACTGAGTGCACCGGGACGCTTCAGCGAGGTCAGCTTCGTCGCGAGGCGGGGTGAGGTGCTCGGACTGGCCGGCCTCGTTGGCAGTGGCCGTACGGAGATCGCCGAGGCGATCTTCGGGCTGGCGCCGGCAAGCGGCGCCGTCACGCTCGCCGGCCGGCCGCTCGCCCATCGCACGCCGGCGTCGCTGATTGATTCGGGCCTGATCTACCTGCCGGAGGATCGTGGCCGCAACGGCGTCTTCGCCGAGGTCGATCTGGAGCGCAACATCACCGCCGCAATCATTCCGCGGCTCCCGCGCCGAGGACCGCTGCTGCGCCCGGGCGCCGAGTACGAGATCGCCGAGCAGGCGTCGCAGCGAACGCGGATCGTCGCCCGGTCGCTGTCGTCGTCGATCAAGTCGCTATCGGGCGGCAATCAGCAGCGCGCGATGTTCTCGCGCTGGCTGCTCGCCGACCCCAAGGTCGCGATCTTCGACGAACCGACACGTGGCGTCGACGTCGGGGCGAAGGACGACATCTACAAGATCATCGACGGGATCAGCGACACCGGCGTCGCCGTCGTGATGATCTCCTCCGAGCTCGAGGAGCTCGTTTTCCTTTGCGACCGTGTCCTCGCGATCTACGAGGGCCGGATCGTCACCGAGGTCGCCGGCGATGACATCACGCTGCAGCGACTCGGCACATTGATCGTCGGGGAACCCGGCCGATGAGCGGCATCGCGTCCCCGGTCGAGCATCAGGTGATCCCGGCACGGCCGGGCCGTCGCGACTCGCGACGCTCGGCGGCGCTACGCCTAGCGCGCCGTCGTGAGTCGCTGCTGATCGTCATGACGGTCGCCGTGTTCTCCATCACCACCGCGTTGGAGCCGTCGTTCGACACCAGCGGAAACATCAACTTCATGCTCGAAAGCGCGATGCCGCTGGCGGTGCTCGCGGTCGGCCAGACGATGGTCTGCCTGGTCCGCGGGATCGACGTTTCCGTCGCGCCGATTCTCGGCATCGCAGCCGTATCGACCGGCTTCCTCGCCCAGGACGATGGGAGCTCCTATGTGTTGATGCTTCCGCTCGCCCTCGCGATCGGCGCCGGCCTTGGAGTCGTGAACGGGCTGTTTGTCACCTATGCGCGGATCCCGCCGATCATCACGACCCTCGGCACGCTCAGCATCTACGCCGGGATCGAGCTGAGCCTCGTCGGCAGCAGTGCGGTCCAGACGCTGCCGGCTTCCTACTCGACCCTCAACACGGGCACGCTCCTGCCCGACATCTCCTACCTGCTCGTGATCGGCGTCGTCGTCACGATCCTGGCGGCGCTGTTCCTGTGGCGGACGACGCTCGGACGGGCGCTCTACGCCGTCGGCAACAACGTCGAGGCCGCCTTCCGGGCCGGCATCCGCGTCAACGCCGTGCTGGTCTCGGCCTACGCCCTAACCGGGCTGATCGCCGGTCTCGCCGGTCTCGTCTACCTCGTCTACTACCGCGGAGCGGAGGGCGGCAGCGGCATCACGGAGAACCTCAACCTGCTCTCAATCGCCGCCGTCCTGATCGGCGGCACCACGCTGACCGGGGGCAAGGGCGGTGTCGTCGGCCCCTTCCTCGCCGCGATCTTCATCACCGTCGCCGATGAGGCGGTGCTCGTCGCCGGCGTCAACCCCGACTGGCAGCCGGCTGGCGTCGGCCTCCTACTGCTCCTCGCGATCATGCTCGACCGCAACCAGAGCGGGAGGCGCTCGCTGCGCGAGGTGTTGCTCGCTCGCCATCCGAAGCTCCCGCTGGCCCCGCCGAACGAGGCGACCCCGTGAGCGATCTGCAGCCGCAGGCACGGCCGCGCAAGCTGCGGCGCTTCGATGTTGACCAGCGCTGGCTTGCGGCGCTGGTCGGGATCCTCACTGTCGAACTGCTCGTCTTCAACCTCAGCATCTCCGGCTTCTGGAGCGGCAGCGGGTCGAGCGGCTGGCTCGGGACCGAGACGTTCACGTTCACCTCGATCATCGCGCTCGGCGTCATGTTCGTCATCTTCACCGGCGACATCGATCTCTCGGTCGGCGCGCTCGCCGGCTTCGCCGGGATCGTGATGGGCGAGCTTCACCTCGGCGGCATGAACATCTGGCTCGCGGTCGTGATCGCGCTGCTCGTCTCCGCCGGCATCGGCCTGCTCCAGGGCCTGATCATCACGTTCTTCAAGCTCGAGTCGCTGCTCGTGACGCTCGCGGGTCAGTTCATCCTCGGGGCCTCGTCTGTGGCCTACGAAGGCGCGGTACCGCCGTCCTCGTTCCCGCACACGTTCGTCAAGGTCTTCGGGACTGGGACCGTCGCCGGGATTCCAAACCAGCTGCTGATCTTCGCGGCCCTCGCGCTAATCAGCGTGCTGATCGTTCACCGCACGCGCTTCGGTCGGCAGCTCGTCCTCGTCGGGCACAACCGCGACGCGGCGGCCTACGCAGGCATACGCGTCTCGCTCACCCGCATACGCGCCTTCACGCTGTCGGGACTGTTCGCGGGAATCGCCGGCATCATCATCGCCGCCACCTTCAATTCGGTCACCGATTACATCGGGACGCCGCTGCTGCTGCCAGCGATCACAGCGGTCGTGCTGGGCGGCGTGAATATCTTCGGCGGCAGCGGTCGCGTCGCCGGCGTGATCATCGCCACGTTCATCCTCGGCCTACTGACGATCGGGCTGCTCGACGACGGGGTCGGTAACAACGCGACGTCGATGGCCACCGGTGTCCTGCTGCTCGGTGCGCTGACCGTAAAGGGCGTGATGGATCGTCGGATCGGCCTGCCATCGCTCGGCGACCGGCTGCGTGGACGGCTGCCCCCGGCCTCATCGGCGCACTCGCCGGAGGCGACATGAACTTGCCAGAGATAACCAAACGAGATGGAGGTAGAGAGGTCTGTGTTGCACCCAATCTGTAAATTCGCCACTCGCAGCCGGCTGGCTGTGGCTACCGGCGTGGTCGCTTTGGCGACCGCAGGAGCCGTGGCCACCACCGTCAGTACCACGACTGCCGTAGCAAAGAGCAAGTGCATCAAGCTGGCCGTGGAGTTCAAGCTCCAGGGCCTGTCGGTGTTCGACGCCAACATCAAGGGCGTCGATCAGGCCGCGAAGTACTACGGCATCTGCGGTCAGCCCACCTATGGTGGACCGGCCACAGCGTCTGCCGCCGGCCAGGTGACCGACATCCAGGCGGACATCGCGAAGCACGTGAACGTGATCGCGATGACCTCGGATGACCCGGCGATCCCGGCGCCCGCTCTGCAGGACGCAATGAAGCACGGCATCAAGGTCGTCACGTTCGATTCCGACGTGCCGGGCGCGCGTGATTTCTTCATCCAGGACACTGCTTACAACACGATCGCGCAGGGCGTGATCAACGCGGCCGTCAAGGCTGAAGGCAAGAGCGCGGAGTTCGGAATCATGTCGTCAACCGCCACCGCGACGATTCAGCTCGCCTGGATCAAGGCGATGGAGAGCTACGTCTCGGCGAAGTTCCCGAACATCACATGGGCGCCGATTGGCTACGGCGAGTCGGTCGTGTCGACGTCGCTGACGGCGGCTGAGGCAATGATCCACTCCAACCCGAACCTGAAGGCGATCCTGCCGATCGACGGCGATGCCGTCGTCGGTACCGCCGAGGCCGTCGCAGATCTCGGCGACTCCGGCAAGATCGACGTCTTCGGGATCGGCGATCCGCTGCCCAACCAGACGTACTTCGCCAATGGCTCGCTGCAGGGTCTGTTCCTGTGGAACGAGATTGGCCAGGGCTACATGATCGACTGCGTGTCGCAGCTCGCATACGAGAACAAGATCCACGCCGGTAGCACGTTCACATGCCCGCATCTGACCACCGCGAGCGGCCTGGTTGCCGGGCCCGCCAAGTGGACCGTTGCGAGCGGGACGAACGCCACCACCGGCGCGAACAAGAACACGATCGTGTTCTCCGACCCACTGGAGTTCACGCCCCAGAACTACAAGAAATACAACTTCTAGAAGGGTCTAGAAGGCATTAACCCGTGTGGCCGGGCCGCGATTCGCGGCCCGGCCACACTCTCTGCTCTACGTGTGGCCGGCTCCTTGACCTGAGGCCGGCCACACGTTTTTCTGCCAGCCGGTAGAGCCGAAGTTCGGGCTCCGCCGTGGCTGCGCGCGCGAGCATACGCCTCGGGCCTGAGAACAGGGACCACGCCGGCGGTGGCGAGCGTCGTTCGGTTCTTGGGGCCGACGTGAATATCCTGCTGGAGGACATCGCCCAATCGGTCCTCCACTTCGCCTCTCCCGCGCGCTCGGCCAAGAGCACTGGGAACCTGCTGAACGTCGACGGCGGCGTGGCAGCGGCGTACCCACGCTGAGCGCGCAGGCGTGCGGATCGCCCTCTTCGCGACCTGCCTCGGTGACACGCTGTTCCCGGGCGCGTCGATCGCGACCGTGCGCGTGCTGGAACGGCTCGGCCACAGCGTCGAGTTCCCGTCCGAGCAGACGTGTTGCGGGCAGATGCACGCGAACTCGGGCTACGAGGTCCAGGCCACAGACCTGCTGCGCCGGTTCGTGGCGACGTTTGCCAGCGCCGAGTTCGACGCAATCGTCGCGCCGTCGGGCTCGTGCGCGGCGATGGTCAAGGACCAGTATCCGCGCCTCGCCGCAAGCGCGGGCGACGAACAGCTGAGCGCCGCAGTCGCCGAGCTCACGCCGCGCGTCTTCGAGCTGTCGCAGCTGCTTGTCAACGAGCTGGGGATCGAGGACGTCGGCGCCTACTACCCCCATCGAGTGACCTACCACCCAACCTGTCACTCGCTGCGGCTGCTGCGCGTCGGCGATGCACCGCTGCGGCTGCTGCGCGCGGTACGCGGGATCAACCTGATCGAGCTCGGCGAGGCTGACTCGTGCTGTGGCTTCGGCGGCACGTTTGCGATCAAGAACGTCGACACCTCGGCGGCGATGCTGACCGACAAGCTGCGCGCGATCCTCGACACCGGCGCCGAGGTCTGCACCGCGCTCGACTCCTCCTGCCTGATGCAGATCGGCGGCGGCCTCGCGCGCCAGCGTGCCGGCGTCCGCACAGTGCATCTCGCCGAGATACTCGCGTCGCGGGAGGAGCAGTGAGCAACGACTTCGAGGCGGCGGCGCGCCCGGCGCTGGCCGACTCCCAGCTGCGCGCAAACCTACGAAACGCGACGCACACGATCCGCGACAAGCGATCGCGCGTGACGGCGGAGCTCGCCGACTGGGAGGAGCTCCGCGAAGCGGGCAAGCGGATCAAGCAGCATGCGCTGCGCCACCTGCATCTGCACCTCGAGGAGCTCGAGCGCACCGTCACTCGGGCCGGCGGCTGCGTCCATTGGGCGCGCGACGCCGGCGAGGCAAACCGAATCGTCGGCGAGTTGATCGAGGCGACCGGCTCGCAGGAGGTCGTCAAGGTCAAATCGATGGTGACCGACGAGATCGAGCTGAACGCGGCGTTGGCGGCGCGCGGGATCACCGCGATCGAGACAGACCTTGCCGAGCTGATCGTCCAGCTTGCGCACGACCGCTCCTCGCACATCCTGGTCCCGGCGATCCACCGCAATCGCGGCGAGATCCGCGAGCTCTTCCGGCGCGAGCTGGCGGATACGGAGTCGCTCAGCGACGACCCCGCACAGCTGGCCGACGCCGCGCGGCGCCACCTGCGACGCAAGTTCCTCTCGGCGCGCGTGGCGGTCAGCGGCGCGAACTTCGCGGTCGCCGAGACGGGGACGGTCTGCGTCGTCGAGTCGGAGGGCAACGGCCGGATGTGCACGACGCTGCCGCGCACGCTGATCACCGTCATGGGGATCGAGAAGGTGCTGCCGCGCTTCGCCGACCTCGGCGTGATGCTGCAGCTGCTGCCACGCTCCTCGACGGCCGAACGGATGAACCCGTACACCTCCCTCTGGACGGGCGTCACAGCGGGTGACGGGCCCCGCGAGTTCCACCTGGTCCTGCTCGACGCTGGGCGCAGCGCAACGCTTGCCGATCAGGTCGGGCGCGAGGCGCTCAACTGCATTCGCTGCTCGGCCTGCCTCAACGTCTGCCCCGTCTACGAGCGCACCGGCGGCCACGCCTACGAGTCCACCTACCCCGGTCCGATCGGTGCGATCCTGACGCCACAGCTGAGCGAGTTCCGCAGCGGCACCTCGCTGCCCTGGGCGTCGTCGCTGTGCGGCGCCTGCTACGAGGTCTGCCCGGTAAAGATCGACATCCCCTCGATCCTCGTGCACCTGCGCGGGCGGGTGACGCGCGAGGTGCCCGGTTCCGGCGACCCCGGTGAGCGGCAGGCGATGCGCCTGCTCGCTCGTGTCTTTGCCCGCCGCAGCCGTTACGAGCGGGCGCAGCGGATCGCCCGCGCCGTGAGCCGCCCGCTCGTGCGCGACGGACTGATCGCGCGCCGCCTCCCCGGCCCGCTCGCGCGCTGGCAGGCCGTCCGCGAGCTACCGGCGCCGGCGCCCGAGACGTTCCGCGAGTGGTGGCGAGCGCGCGAGCGCAGCGAGAGCCGGGAGACCGAGCGGCCGTGAGCGCGCGCGAGGACATGCTCGGGCGGATTCGCGTCGCGCTCGCCGACGTGCCGGCCAGCGAACCGGCCAGCTGGGACGAGACGCAGGACGATGACGGCGGCGCCCGCTACAACCGCGTCAGCACGCTGGCGGCGCCTGCCGCAGTCGAGCTGTTCGCCGAGCGCTGCGGTGAATACAGGGCGCGGATGACCCGCGTCAGGGGTGGCGACGCCGCGCTGCGCCGGGCGATCGAAGCCGCGTGCGCGCGACACGGCGTCGCGTCGCTGGTGATCCCCGCCGACCTGCCAGCGGCCTGGCAGCCGACGACCGTCGCCTGCAAAGGCGATCAGCCGCCGCTATCGCTGAGCCAGCTCGACAGCGTCGACGGCACGCTGACCGGCTGCGCCCTGGCGATTGCCGAGACCGGCACGATCGTCCTCGACGGCGGCACCGCGCAGGGGCGCCGGGCGCTGACGCTGCTGCCCGACCTGCACATCTGCGTCGTCAAGGAGCGCCAGATCGTCGCCGGCGTCCCGGAGGCGCTCGAGCAGCTGGGCGCCACCGTACGCGCCTCAGGGCGGCCGCTGACACTGATCTCGGGACCGTCGGCAACGTCCGACATCGAGCTGCAGCGGGTCGAGGGCGTGCACGGCCCACGCCGGCTGGAGGTCGTGATCGTCGCCTGAGCAGGCGCAATGGTCCAGGCTCCGTACGCATCGGCGGTGTACCCTTGAGCACCCGGCGAGGCGGTCGTGCGTTCTGCGAGCGTCACGTGGCGCGTAGGAGCAACTCGATATGTGCCTCAACCTCGGCGATCTGATCGCCGGGCGGCAGCAGCGACCACGCGAGCAACCACAGCACCGCTTTTCTGTCTGCGTCGAGTGGGGCCGGGTCGATCAGCTCCTGCTCGACCTCGCCCAGACCGCGGCCGACGAGCATCCCCGTCCTGACCTTTCCCAGCAGAACGCGGAACGCATCCTCAGTGGGATCGGTGCAGTTCTGCGCGCGAGACTTGTCGTCGGGCGCTACTGCGTGCAACAAGCGCGATGGCAAGACGGCCTCCGAGGCGTCGAATTCCGCTCGAAAGTCTCATCGCGCTGCCGGCCGTGTTGTGGGCCGACCCAACGACGCTGCCCTTCGCCCCAACCGTAGCGCTCAGATGAGCGGCCGGCAACCGCGCCGACAATCGATTAGTCGCGTGTTGCGCCCAGTTCCGCTTCTGAGAATGTGCCGACCGGGATCTCGTCGGCATCGACCAGATCGGTCGGGGCGAGGATGAACACCTCGCACATCATGTCGGGGTGCTGCTGATTACCACTCATGAAGCCGATCACCGGGCGTCCTGTGGCCTTTTCGATGACCGCCTCGAAGCGCGCTCGCATCAACTCCTGGAACTCCATCCGTTGCTGAATCACCGCTGTGCCCCGCCCACCCTCGAGCAGCGTTTGCTCAACTCGCGAGAATCCGCCACGCAGTACGCACACGACAAGGTCATCCGCGTAGTAGGACTTCGCCCGCGTCGGTCCGCGCCCGTAGAACTCCTTCAGCAGTGCGACCATCCCGTCGGAGATCGCAGTCAACACATCGCCGTGAGCACGGGCCATGGACCCATCCGAGCTCATCGCGGCAGCTTTGCTCGTAACGCGAAGACCTCAGGATCGTAGCCGGTTTGTCGTGTGGTCCGTCGATCGCGCGGGTCGGACAGCGCCGGGGGAGTATGGTGAGTAGCGGAGGGCAGCACCGCGACGTCGGCCCGTATAGGGCGGGCAGCGCAGCCTGACTTTCGAGGAATTCTTCCCTTCCCGCCTCGGAGGTCGCTGTGTCCAACTCCACTGTCCCACCCACCTCGGCCGACCCCAGGCTGACGGCGCTTGCCCTGGTTTTTGGCTACGCCGCGACAGCCGTCCCCGAAGGCCCCGTCGCAAGCCACACGCGGACGATGCCGGGGCCCAGGTCGCACGCGCGGCTTGTCCTGCTCGTCCGCTCGCGGTCGCGGTCGCGAATGCGGCGCCCGAGCCTGGTGCAAGCCCCTACGACTTGCATTCGATCCACCAACAACGATCAGGAGAAATCATGACGAACATGAACATCGACAAAGCGAGAGGCCGGCTCAAAGAGGCCGCCGGCGTGCTGAGCGGTGACCGCGAGCTGAAGCACGAGGGGCGCGTTGACCAGGCGAAGGGCTCGGTCAAGGGCGCGGTAGACAGAATCGCCGGCGCCCTAGGGGGCAACAGGACGAAGGACAAGCAGGACGCGACCGCGCGCGAAGCGACCAAGCAATGATCGTCATCCTGCTCGTCGTGATCGTTGTCCTATTGCTGAGCGGGTTCAGCCTCAGACGCCGAGGCCGTCGCTCTTAGGGGCAACGGACGCGGTCGTCGCTGGGTGACTTCCGCTCCTATTCGAGCTGATCCTGGGAGTCACTCGGCGTCGATCCTCGCTCGTGGCGCAGCTTCGGACGGTGGCGCGAGCGCCAAGGGCGCGTGGCGCGGGAGCCGTCAGGTGCCGTAGCTGCAGGATCGGGGTCGGCAACCGCCTGCGTGTCCGAGGCCCCCGCGGTCACCTTATCGGCGGTCTGCTCAACGATCGCCGTGACGTGCGCGACCGTCCGCTGCGTCTCGTCGATGCCGACCTTCGCGGCGTCCTGCTCGGTTCGCAACTCACGCTGGAGGCGTTGAACGTCCTGGCTGATCTCCTTGCTTTCCAGGACGAGAACCGTCAGCTCCGCCTGGATGCGGCGTAGGTCGCGCGACTCACGCATGCTCTGCACCGCGACGTAACCGAGCGGCAGGATCGCCAGCATGCTGATAGCGCCGCTGATCAGCTCAAAGACGTTCATTCGGGTACCGAGGTCGCTTGGCGTAGTGGCCGCAACCGCTAGCGGCGCAGTGCAATCGACCCGATCGTTCCCGCCACGTCCGCACTAGCGGAGCGCATGCCCGGCTCGAGGCCGAGCAGCGTCGTGAGAAGGAGGAGCGGTGCACCCGCGGCCCACGCCTGCGGGCGCGATGCCGTCGGGTAGGCCACCGGAACCGAGGTCAGCTCGGCGGGATAGCCGGCGAACACCTCAGGCAGCCGGTGCTCGAAGTGCGGCGCGGCCGAAAGGATCGAGCAGGCGACGCGGGTCGCCGCCTCGTGCTGGCCGTAGCGGGCGAGACCGGCGACGATCAGCGAGTTGTCGTGCGGCCAGACGGTGCCAGTGTGGTAGCCGAGTGGGTTGTAGCCCGCCTCCCGGGCGCTCAGCGTCCGAACGCCCCAGCCGGAATAAAGCGGGGTGTCGAGCAGGTGTTCGGCGCTCGCGGCGGCCGCCTTCGGAGTCGTGATGCCCGACCACAGCAGATGGCCGATATTCGACGTCAGGCTGTCGACCTGGCGCTTGTCGCCGTCGAGCGCGAGAGCGTGAGCGCCGCGCTCGGGCATCCAGAAGTCCACGTTGAACCGCTCCTGGAGCGTGGTCGCGAGCGCGTCGAGGCGGTCAGCGAAGGCGGGATCCCCCCAGACCTCGCGGGCGAGGCGGGCCCCGCGCCTACGCGCATCGAACACGTAGCCCTGGATCTCGCAGGTCGCGATCGGGCCGTTCGCGAGTGCGCCGTCGGCGAACTGAATCGCATCGCCGCTGTCCTTCCAGCATTGGTTGACCAAGCCGCTGACGAGGTTGCGCCGCGAATACTCGACGTACCCGTCGCCGTCCAAGTCGCCGCCGTCCTCGGTCCATGCGAGGGCCGCTCGCGCGTTCGGCTCGAGCTCACGGACGAGGTCGTCGTCGCCGCTCCAGCGGTGGTATTCGTCGAGCAGGATCACGAACAGCGGCGTTGCGTCGGCACTGCCGAAGTACGGCGAGTGTGGCTGGCGTCCGCTCGCGGTCAGCTCGCCGAAGCGCTGCTCGTGGAGGATCTTGCCGGGCTCCTGCTCATGGAAGTCGTCGCGCGCGTGGGCCTGACGTGCCGCGAGCACGCGCAATGTGGTCGCCGCGAGTCCCGGGAGGTACGGCAGCGCCTGGAAGCTGGTAATCAGGCTGTCGCGACCGAACAGCGCCATGAACCACGGCAGACCGGCAGCCGGCAGGGTCGCGGGCTCACCGAGATCGGGCTGCAGGCGCAGTGCGGCGAGGTCGGTCAGGCTCGCGCGATACGTGCGCGCAAGCGGCGCGTCGTGCGTCTCCAGCACGGGCGTGGCTGCGAGCCAATGCTCGAGCTCGGACGCCTTCGCCCGGCGCACGTCGGCGAGTTTGCCGCTGACGGTGCGCGCCGGGAACTGCGTACCGGGCTGCGCCGAACGGGGCGTGATGCGCAGCGCCACGGTCCACTGCGCGCCCGGCTCAAGCGCGAATGTGTAGGTGATGCCGTGGCGCGTGATCTGCGCCGGGCGGCTGCTGGCGATCGTCACCGAGCGGCGAAAATCGTCGTGGGCGTACTCGAGCACCAGCGAGTCGCCGTCGGCGCGCCAATGCACCGAACGCGGCGCGACCGAGCCTCCCTTGACCTCGAACAGATCCGCGAAGTCGCTGTCGATGTCGAGCTCAACATGCGTGGTTCGCGTCGCGCGCTCGTGGTTGACGACCGTGATCTCCTCGAGCCAGACACGGTCCACGCAACGGCGGCGCATCACAGAGCACGGCGCGGCGTCATCGGTGCCGACATGGGGTGTGAGGAAGAACTGGGCCGAGAAGTGCAAATCCTGGTCGAGGCCGAGCAGATCAAGTGGGCTGTCGTCGACGCGGAGCGTCCATTGCGAGATGAAGCGCGTGTCGTCGGAGAAGAATCCGTGCTCGCGCCCGTCGCCGAAGCGCAGGTCGCCGCGGCGATCGCCGACGACGAACGTGCTGCCGTCGAGGACGCTGAGCGTGTCCTCAGGCACGCGCTGCCAGCGGTTGGACGCGCGCGCCGATCGTGTCGCGGAAGACCTGCTCGTAGGCGCTGGCCACAACATCCACGTCGCAATGCCCGGCTACCCAGGCGCGGCAGGCAGCCGGGGCGATCCGCTCGAGCTGGCTGACCGCAGCGCCCATCGCGGCCTCGTCGGCGACGAGAAAGCCGGTGAGACCATCGACGACGAGCTCGCAGGCAGCGCCCTCGGGGAACGCGATGACCGGGGTGCCACAGGCGAGCGCCTCGACCATGACCATGCCGAACGGCTCCTCCCAGCGGATTGGCATCAAGAGCGCTCGCGCATGTGCAAACAGGGAACGCTTGACCTCGCCGCCCACCTCGCCGACAAACCGTACGCGCTCGCCGTCGACGTGCGGCGCTATCTCACGCTCGTAGAAGGCCCGCTGACCGGGCTGGATAACGCCGGCGAGGACCAGCGGGACGCCGGCGGCGCGGGCCGCGGCAATCGCTCGGTGGGGGCCCTTCACCTCGGTCATTCGCCCGACCCACAGGAGGTAGTCGTCCTTGCGCTCCGTCAGGCTCCAGGCCCGCAGATCGATCGGATTCGGAATCGCCGCGACGACATGCAGCTCCGCGGGAGCGCACTCGATCTGCGCACGGCTGATCGCCACGACCGCTGCCTTGTGGCCGTGGTGGGCGTAGAACGCCGCGGTGCTCTCGGTGAACTGGCCGTGCAGCGTATGAACCAGCGCCACGTCGAGGCGATCGGCCATCGCGAGCGCGGTAAAGCCGCAGTGGTCGTGGACGACATCAAACTGGCCGCCCTCGATCAGCGCGAAGGCCCGCGCGACGTGGTCGGCCTCGTGCAGCGAGCGCTCGATCTCGTCGGGGTGGGCCGCGTCAAGCAGGGTGACAACATGCGCGTTCGAACGGGAGCCAGGGGCGGCAAGCAGAGTGACATCGTGCCCGCGCTCGACGAGCGCCTCGGTGAGAGCGCTGACGACAGTTTCGACGCCGCCGTACCCCGGCGCGGGCACGGGGATCCAGGGCGGCGCGAGCATCGCGATACGCAGCGCGCCAGTGGGCGACCGTGGCGCCGCCCGACCGAGGCTGAGCCCACGCGGAGGGTGCGAGGGACGGTAGGGAGCCGCGCGGTGCGGCTCGGCAGCGACGCTGTCCACGGGCTTCTCCTCACGAGCCTCTCAAGGGCTGCGGTCGCGAGGCAGAGAGGTCGTAAGAGACCGAGCGAGCGCACGACGATCGAGCATCCAGGCTCGAGAACGACACAAGCAGCGTAGCAAGGGCCGGTGGATGATTCCGGAATCCCGGACGAACGAGCGCCCAGGCATCGCAGGCGCCGGGCGCCGCCGGGACGCGAGCCGCGACTGCCATCGCAGAGCGGTCCGGCCACCTGCTGGGATGCCGACGCCGGCACGCCGGTAGACTGGTGATACGGGTCGAGTATCAGCTCGGCGCTATGCGTCCCGCGGGAAGAGACCCTCGTGGAGGCGAAAAGTCCAGTCGCGCATGCCGCTGTGGCATGGACTGGACGACTACAGAGGTCCCGCGGGAGGGCTCGCTTTCCGCCAGTGCTCTAACCGGCATCGAGCCCAACCGCGCCGCCTGATCAGGCGCTCGCAACCCGACAACGAGGAACTAATCATGGCCTCAAGGGGCAAAAAGAAGACGACGATGGCAAAGCTCGCACGCGAAAACAAACTTCGCGAGCGCCAGGTGGACAAACAGGCCAAGAAGGACGCGCGCAAGCGTGCGCTGGCAGAGCCGCCCGAAGAGACCGGGGAGCCGCTGCTCGACGTTGACGGCAATGAAGTCTGGCCCGAGGATGAGCAGCCTGCTCTCGTCGCTGCCGCCCAGGCCGCGCCCGACGCCTGAGCCGTAACTTCCGTCGCGCTCACGCGAGCGCGACGGAAAACCAGCAGGCCGGGCCGCCGCGGTGGAGTAGCCTCGGCTGTATCGAGGACGACGTGATCCGCGCATTGGTGACCCGTCTGGCACGTCCGAACGGATCCGGTGGCGACGTCATCGAACGGGCGGCGATCTTCGCCGACGGCGCGGACTTCGCCCAGGTGATGGCTTGGATCCTCGCGCACGGCGGGACGGCCGAGACCTACGTGTCGACAGCCCGCGGTGGTCTTCACGACCAGGCGCGTCCGGACGCTGAGCCACCCACGCCGAGGCGCTTCGTGCTGCCTCCTGGCGCACTCACGCCCTAGTGGGTCCTCGCCACTAGATGCGCGGTCTTGCACGCTGGTGCATCGCCCACCGCCGTCGTGTCGTCGTCGCATGGATTGTGCTCGCCGTCGTCGCGACGGTCGCGTCGCATGCGATCGGACCGAACTACGTCACGGTCTACAGCCTTCCGGGGACCGACTCCCAACGCGCCCACGACCTGCTGACGCAGGACTTCAAGACGCAGAGTGGCGACGCCGACTCGATCGTCTTCCACGTCACGCACGGGACGATCGATGCGGCTGGGGTAAGGGGCGCGATAACGCCACTGCTGGCACGCGTCGCCAAGCTCCCGCACGTTACCGGCGTCGTCAGTCCCTACAGCGGGCGCGGCGCCGTCCAGGTCTCGCGCAACCGGATGACCGCGTTCGCGACGGTCAACTACAACAAGCCGGCGGCCTCGCTGGCGCCCGATACCGGCGAGCCGCTGCTGAAGCAGGTCGAGGCTGTCCACGTCGCGGGACTCGAGGTCGTGGCCGGCGGCCAGGTGATCGAGGCGGCGGAGGGCTTCAGCATCGGCCCGGCGACGGAGGTCGGGGTGGTCGCAGCGATGTTCATCCTGCTGATCACGTTCGGCTCGATGATCGCGGCGGGCATGCCGCTGATCACCGCGGGCCTCGGCCTGATCACCGGGGTGGCGCTGATCGGACTCGCGACGCGTGTGACGAACATGTCGAACGTCGCCCCCGATCTGGCTCTGATGATCGGCCTCGGTGTCGGTATCGACTACGCGCTCTTCATCGTCACCAGATTCCGCGAGGACTACGCAGCGAGCGGCGACGCCGAGCGATCGGTCATCGAAGCCATGGACACTTCGGGGCGGGCGATCGTGCTCGCCGGCACGACGGTCGTGATCGCCCTGCTCGGCATGTTCGCGACCGGTGTCGCATTCATGTACGGCCTCGCGATCGCCGCGGTGATCGCTGTGCTGCTGGTGCTCGCCGCATCACTGACGCTGCTGCCGGCACTGCTGTCGCGGTTCGGCCCGCGGATGGTGAGACCGCGCAAGGCCCGCCGGCGCCCGTTCGCCCGCGACGCGGCGCCGCTCGCCGACGGCGCCGGTGGGGCAGCGGCTGTGTCGCGGCGGCCGAGCTGGCTCGGCTGGAGCCGGTTCGTCCATGCCCGGCCCTGGCCGCTGGCAATCGGAGCACTCGTCGTCATGATTGCGCTGCTGCTGCCCGTCCTCGCGATGCGCCTGGATAGCAGCGATGCCGGCAACGACCCGCCGGGCACGAGCTCGCGACAGGCATTCGACCTGCTCGCCCAGGGCTTCGGACCGGGCTTCAACGGGCCGCTGCTGCTGGTCGCGGAGCTCCCCAAGCACGACGGCGCGGCGCTGCCGGCGCTGCGCGCGGCGCTCAGCGCGACGCCAGGCATCGTCGCGGTCACCGAACCGCGGATCGCGCCCGCGGGAGCGATCGCGGTGATCGAGGCCTATCCGAGCGGCGCGCCGCAGGCGGTGAGCACGACCGACCTCGTCAACCACCTACGCGACGACGTGCTGACGCGGTTCGACCGCCAGACCGGCGTCCACGTCCTCGTCGGCGGCTTCACCGCCGGCTCGATCGACTTCTCGAATGTCCTCGCGGGCAAGCTGCCGCTGTTCTTCGGCATCGTGATCCTGCTCTCGGCCCTGCTCCTGCTCGTGATCTTCCGCTCGATCGTCATCCCGATCCAGGCCGCGATCATGAACGTGCTGACGATCGGAGCGGCACTCGGGGTCACGGTCGCGGTGTTCCAGGACGGCGTGTTCGCCAGCGTCCTCGGCGTGCAGAAGGGCCCGATCGAGGCGTGGGTGCCGGTGATCATGTTCGCGGTCGTCTTCGGCCTGTCGATGGACTACGAGGTCTTCCTGATCTCACGCGTGCGCGAGCGCTGGATCCTCAAGCGGGATGCGACGGCCGCGGTCGGCGATGGCATCGCGCTGACCGGGCGCGTGATCACGGCGGCCGCGGCGATCATGGTCTGCGTCTTCCTCTCCTTCACGCTGGGCAATGAGCGCACGCTGAAGGAATTCGGCTTCGGGCTTGCCGTCGCGGTCTTCCTCGATGCATTGATCGTGCGCTGCATGCTGCTGCCGGCCGCGCTCGAGCTGCTCGGCCCGCTCACCTGGCGCCTGCCACGCTGGCTCGACGCCTGGTTGCCGCACATCAACATCGAGGGGACGACCGCACGCTCGCGGCCTGCGGTGGACGAGGCACCACTCGAGGAGCTGCCGGAACCGGCGCCCGCGCCGGCCTGAGCACGGCCCGCCGGGGCGCCAGGTAGCATCGCGACCTCCCGTCCGCTGAGGAGATGCGTCCATGGATTTCTGGTCTGAGTTCGACTTGATTGCCGGCGAGCACACCGTGCTTCGCCATCCGTTCTACGTGCGTTGGAGTGCCGGCGAGCTGAGCCTCGAGGAGCTCGCCGACTACTCGGGCCAGTACCGCCACGCGGTGGTTGCGCTCGCGCAGGCGAGCGCGAGCGCGGCGGCCGGCGCCGATGACGACTCGCGTGACGGGCTCGCCAGGCATGCCGCGGAGGAGGCCGGGCACGTCGCTCTGTGGGACGAGTTCGTCGACGCCGTCGGCGGCCGCCGCGATGCGGCTGCCCGCCCGGAAACCGATGCCTGTGCCAGGATCTGGAGCGGCGACGATGGCCGCGGGCAGCTGGCGACGCTCGTCGCCCTCTACGCGATCGAGTCGGCCCAGCCGCAGATCGCGAGGACCAAGCGTGAAGGCCTCGCAGCCCATTACGGGATCGAGGGCCCGGGCGCCGCGTACTTCGAGCTGCACGAACAACTCGACGTCGAACACGCGGAGGCCGCGCGCGGCCTGATCGACGCCCGGCTGAGCGGCGCCGATCACGACGAGCTGCTGAGCGAGGCCGACGCGGTGCTGCGCTCGAACTGGGTCCTGCTCGATGGCGTCGAGCGAATCGCCGCCTAGTGGCTCACTAGCGGGACATTCGCGAATGTCGAGCCGGTCGACTGCGGCGGCGCTGGCTCAGACGCCAGGGTCGTGAGCGCGACGGCCCCTGCGCTGCTCGCCGCCGCGGCGGGAGTCGGCTTTGGCCACGCGATCCTGCCCGACCACTGGGTGCCGCTTGCCGTGCTCGGTCGCGCGCGGCGCTACCCGCTGGCGCAGGTCGCTCGCCTGTCCCTGCTCGCCGCCGTCGCGCACGTGCTCCTCTCGATCGTGCTCGGCGCTGTGATCATCGCGGTCGGGCTGCAGTTCCGCGCGACCTTCCAGAGTGCGCAGGACACGATCGTCGGCTGCCTGCTCGTCGCAACGGGCATCGGCTTCGCCGTGTTCGAGCTCACCGGCGGCGGACACAGCCATCACCATGAGCATCACGGACACGAGCAGGGGCACGAACACGACCAGCACCAGGCGCGCGGCCTCCGCGGGGTCGCGGCGATCATGGTCCCGTTCGGCGCCGCGGCCTCACCGGACCTCACGATCCTTCCGGTGTTCCTGGCCGCCAGTACCCTCGGCGCCGGCACGGCGATCGGCTCGGTTGCGGTCTTTGCCGCGGTGACGATCGCAACGATCGTCGGCCTCACGCTCACGGCCGCCCGCGGCGCCTTCGAGATACGGGGACAGTGGCTGGACCGTTGGGGCAACACGCTGACCGCAGTGACGCTCCTGATCATCGGCGCGCTCGTTCTCAGCGGCACGATCTAGTGGGCAGGTCGCGGCGCGCGACGCGCGACACTGTCGGGATGCTCACCGCCTACGGCGCCGCGGCCGTCACGTTCATGATGCTGATGTACGCGCTCGAGCATCGCGGCCATGCCTTCGTCGCAGCGTTCGCCTGCGGCTGCGCGCTTTCGAGCAGCTATGGCTTTCTTGCGGGGACCTGGCCGTTCGGCGTGGTCGAAGGCGTCTGGACGCTGATCGCGCTGCGTCGCTACTGGCAGCTACGGACCAGCGCCGGCTGAGGTGCGGCGCCCGCCGACTCGGGCGCGCCGGCTACAGCTCGGTCAGCCGCGACAGCAGCTGCACGGCGTGGCCGAGAACCTCGAGCTCGGCGGGCGAGAAGCCGCCCTCGAGCGCCTTTGCGAGCCAGCCCTCGCGGCGCTGGCGGTCCTCGTCGAGCGCGCTGCGTCCGGTGCTCGTCAGCGCGAGCAGCGTGCGCCGCCGGTCGGTCTCGTCCGGGGTGCGGCTGATCAGGTCCTGGGCCTCCAGCTCGGCCAGGATCTGGCTCATCGACTGTGGCCGGACGCGCTCGGCGGTGGCGAGCTCGACGGTGCTCAGCGGCCCCTCACGGTCGAGGCGTCCGAGCACGGCGGCATGCGTGAGCGAGAAGCGGTGCTCGGCGCGCAGACGCCGCACGAGCTGGCCGAAGACGACGCGGAGGTCACTGGCGAGAAGGCCCGAGTCGGTCTGCGTGACCATGACGGCACTATAGAACACCGGAAGGCAGACTGCGCAGTTTACCTGTGTATTATGACGGGAAGTGGCGCCCGCGCTGAGCATCAACAGCAACCGGACCAACGGCCGGCCGGCGGTCTCCGACAGCTACAAGTGGATCGCGCTGTCGAACACGACGCTCGCGGTTCTGCTGGCGACGCTGGACGCGTCAATCACGCTGATCGCGATGCCGGACATCTTCCGCGGCATCCACCTCGATCCGCTCGTGGCCGGGAACAGCTTCTACCTGCTTTGGATGGTGCTCGGCTATCTCGTCGTCTCGAGCGTGCTGATCGTGAGCCTCGGACGACTCGGCGACATGTTCGGCCGCGTGCGCCTCTACAACCTCGGCTTCGTCATCTATACCGTCGCGTCGCTGTTCCTGACGATCGACTGGATGACAGGCAAGGCGGGTGCCACCTACCTGATCGCGTTCCGCGTCGTGCAGGGGATCGGCGGCGCCTTCCTGATGGCCAACTCGGCCGCGATCCTGACGGACGCGTTCCCGGCCAACCAGCGCGGTCTGGCGCTCGGCATCAACAACATCGTCGGCGTCAGCGGGATGTTCGTCGGCCTCGTACTGGGCGGCCTGCTCGCCCCGATCAACTGGCGACTGGTGTTCCTGATCTCGGTGCCGGTCGGCCTGTTCGGCACCGTCTGGGCCTACCTCAAGCTGCAGGAGCTGAGCCACCCGCGGCGGACCAGCGTGGACTGGGCAGGCAACGTCACGTTCGCGCTCGGCTTGATCCTGATCATGGTCTCAATCACATACGGCATCAGGCCCTACGGCGGGCACGCCACCGGCTGGACGAGCCCACGCGTGATCGGGCTGCTGGCGGCCGGCGTGGCCTGCCTGATCGCCTTCTGGCTGATCGAACGGAGCGCTCGCGACCCGATGTTTCGCCTCTCGCTGCTGCGGATCCGAGCGTTCACGTTCGGCACACTGTCATCGTTCCTGTCGGCGGTCGCGCGCGGCGGCCTGATGTTCATGCTGATCATCTGGCTGCAGGGGATCTGGCTACCTGAGCACGGCTACGACTTCGCCGACACCCCTCTGCATGCAGGGCTTTACATACTGCCGCTGACGCTCGGAATGCTGATCTCCGGCCCGACGTTCGGCTACCTCTCCGACCGCTTCGGGGCGCGGGGGTTCGCGACCGGCGGCATGCTCGGCTCCGCCGCCAGCTTCTTCCTGCTGTGGCTGCTACCGACGAACTTCTCCTACCCGACATTTGCGCTGGTGCTACTGCTGATCGGCATCTCGATGGGCATGTTCGCCTCGCCAAACCGCGCGGCTGTGATGAACAGCCTGCCGCCCGGCGATCGCGGTGCGGGTGGCGGCATGAACCAGACGTTCCAGAACTCGGCCCAGGTGCTGTCCGTGGGGATCTTCTTCTCGCTGATGATCGCCGGGCTCGCGAGCACGCTCCCGCACACGCTGGCGAGCGGCCTCGAGGCGCACGGCGTGAGCGTCGCCGCCGCACAGCACGTCGCGCAGGTGCCGGCGGTGTCGGTGATCTTCGCCGCATTCCTCGGCTATAACCCGATCCAGCACCTCGTCGGCAGCCATGTGCTGGCATCGCTGCCGGCGCACAGCCAGGCGATCCTCACCGGACGCAGCTTCTTTCCGCAGCTGATCTCGGCCCCGTTCCGCTCCGGCCTGCACGCAGCGTTTGCATTCGCAATCATCGCCTGCCTCATCGCGGCCGCCGCGTCGCTGATGCGCGGCGGCAAGTACGAGCACCAATCGGCGCCGGGCGAGGGCGAGCCGGCGCCGACGATCGCAACCGCCACAACCAGATAGGAGCAGCATGAGAATCGAGTGGTACGGACAGTCGGCGTTCTCGCTCTCAGACGGCGAGACGTCCGTCTTCATCGACCCGTTTGGCGATATGTCGCCGTTTGCGGAAAGCCGCGGGATCCAGTTCGACTATCCGCTGATCGAGGGAGTGGAGGCCGAGCTGCTGCTCGTGACGCACGAGCATCTCGACCACAACGGCGTCGAGGCAATCGGTGGCGAACCGACGGTCCTGCGCTCGACCGCGGGGAGGCTGGAATCGCCGATCGGCGAGATCGTCGCGGTCGCCTCCGAGCACGACGCCGCCGCCGGGACGGAGCGCGGCCCGAACACGATCTTCGTCTTCACGCTCGATGGCGTCCGCGTCGCGCACTTCGGCGACTTCGGCCAGGCGTCGCTGCGCGATGAGCAGGCCGAGGCGATCGGCGCGGTCGACCTGCTGATCCTGCCGGTCGGCGGCGGGCCGACGCTCGACGCTGCCCGCGCGAAGGAGATCGTCGACCGCCTGGCGCCCCGGTGGGTCGTGCCGATGCATTACCGGACCGCGCGGATCGGCTTCCTCGAGCCCGCCGACGCGTTCCTCGAGCTGTTCGACGACGTGCGCGTGCTGGACGAGGCGAGCTTCGAGACCGCCGAGCTTGCGGGCGGAGACGGCCCGATCGCGGTCGTGCCCGCCGCACCGTAGGCGCTCAGGCGGGCTGCCTCACGCGGCGCCATCCCCTTCGCTTGCCACGGGCGGTCGCCGTGGCGGCTGGCTTGGATCGATGATCCGCGCCGAATAGATCGACGGCACGCGAAGCAGACGTGCAAGCACCGTCGCCTCGGCGACCGCGAGCAGCAGCGGGACGGTCAGCGATCCGTCTGAGTGAGTCAGCTCGAGCATCAGCACGCAGGCTGCCAGTGGCCCCTGCATCGCCGCCGCGAGCACGGCGCCGCCGCCGATCAACGCATAGCTGCCGATTGGCGCGCCGGGCCAGATGAGACTCCAGGCGTGGCCGAGCAGCGCTCCGAACAGCACGCCGAGGGCGAGCGTCGGCGTGAACAACCCGCCCGGGGAGCCGCTGCTGAGGCAGGCCGCCGTAACGAGCGGCTTGAGCACGAGCAGGATCGCGATCAGGCCGACCGAGAGCTTGCCGACGAACACGAGCTGGGCGAGCGGCTTGCCGTTGCCGAGCAGCTGCGGGTAGGGGATCGCGAGCGCCCCGAGGCCGGCGAAGATCACGATCGGCGCGATCAGCCTGATCGTGCGGTGCGATGGGCGAGCGCGATTGGCGAGCGCGACGAGGTGCACCCAGCCAACCGCGACCAGCCCCGCGAGCGGGCCGATCAGCAGCGCCCAGAAGATCTGCGTGGCCGAGACGGTGAACGCCGGGATCGTGTAGGTCGCCGCCGTCGGAACGACGATCCAGGCAACCGCGGTCGCGATCAGACAGGTCAGCAGCGCCGGCAGGACCAGCGGCAGCGCGAGCGTTCCGAGCAACACCTCGAGCGCGAACAGGGCGCCGCCGAGCGGGACGTTGTAGACGGCGGCCATCCCGGCGCCGGCGCCGGCCGCGACCAGCAACTGGCGCTGCGCCGGCGTGATCTTGCCGGCGTTGCGGTCGCAGAGCTCGCTTGCCGCCGCTGCGCCGGCAAGCTGCGGGGCCACCTCGCGGCCGAGCGAAACGCCCATGCCGACCGTGATGATCGAGATAACGCCGCGGAGGAGGCTCGGCACGAGCTCGAGGCGTGAGCCGCGCAGCCAGAGTGACTCGGAGACCTCGCCGCCGCCCGAGGCGCGCAGGCGGCGAACGAGCAGCCCGCCGGCGCCGGCGATCAGACCGGCGGCAACGAGCACCAGCACGTGGCGGCTCGCGGAGTCGTGCTTGACGGCGGCCAGGAATCCGTCGGCCGAGCGGTGCCAGGCGATGCGCTCGACGAGGCGCAGCAGCGCGAGAAATCCAGCGCCGGCGAGTCCAGCGAACGCACCGACGCCGACGACAATCAGCCAGAAGCGGACGCTATAGCCGGCGAGGATCCCGCGTCCGGGGATGTTCGGCTGCAGCGCAGCCGTGCTGGGGGTCGCTTGTCCGGACGTAGCGGCGATCGCTCGCGACACTAGCCACTCGGACAGGGACCCGCAACGCAGCGCACAAGCTCGCAACATCCGTGCCGCGTCTCGCTGCGCCAGACTGTGCGCGTGACATCGCTCCAGGACAGCGAGCCTCCCGAGCTGGTCAGCGGCTACCTGCAACAGGCGCTGCCCGAGCGCGAACCGCTGGCGGCGCAGGTGCGGCTGACGGTACGCGGCGAGACGCGGATGCGACCGGGGGCGCGCTGGATGCGCTTCACCGCCAACGGAGAGCTGGCGGTCGGCGCGGTCGGGCTGCGCTGGAAAGCTCGCTTCCCGACGCTGGGACCGCTGGCGATGACCGTGATCGACGAGCTGGCGGCGGGGGTCGGGACGATGCGGGTCAGCTCGCTCGGCATGCCGATCCAGCGCCAATCCGGGCCGGAGCTCGCGCTTGGCGAGACCTACCGCTACCTCTCCGAGCTCGTCTGCGCCCCGCAGGCGATCGCGGCCAACCGCGAGCTCGCCTGGCGTGCGCTCGGCGAGCACAGCGTCGAGGTCAGCGCGACCTCGGGGGCCGGGCGCGCGACGCTGACATTCGAGTTCGATCAGACCGGCGACATCGTGGGCGCCGCCGCGGAGGCCCGCCCGATGAGCGTCGGCAAGCAGTTTCAGGCGACCCGCTGGGGCGCCGCGTTCAGCGAGCACACGACGCTCGCCGGGGTGCGCATCCCGACGCGCACCGAGGCCCACTGGGACCTGGACGAGGGGCGCTTCGCCTACTGGCGCGTAGAGGTGACCGGCGCGGAAGCGATCGGGTAGCGCGTACGTAGATCGCACGGTTGACAGCGCGAGCCGCGCGCGCGAGGCTGAGCCATGATCGCGGTGCGGGGGCGGATCGGGTGAGGGGACGGATCCTCGCCGCGGCGCTGATCCTGGCGCTGGCGATCGCGCTCGCCGTCGCAGCGAACGCCGTTGGTCCGGGCACGCGGGCGGCAACGGCGCCAACGCCGGACCTGGCGTCGGCCCTGGCCGGCGTCGCGGATCGCTCCCACTCCCACCCGGTGCGCCAGCTGCCGCCCGGTCACGTGACGCTCGCGCAGGCGCATACGCCGCGCGGCGCGGTCGCGATCACGCTGCATCGGATCCGCTACTCCGGGCACGTTTCGCTGTGCGTGAGCGAGGGCTTCGCGGGCGGCGCAACGCAGAGTTGCGCGCGCTATCCGCTCGGCCCGAGGAGCAACCAGCCGATCGGCCGTGCGCCGGTCTGGTGGGCGGACGTGTACATAGACATCTGCAGCGCG
>Ga0302178_10000666_pt1 | contig 30449 bp, 28 predicted proteins | sample I_Palsa_E1_3_FD_198790 | JGI IMG/M metagenome (GOLD analysis project Ga0302178, IMG submission 198790) | Peat permafrost microbial communities from Stordalen Mire near Abisko, Sweden - I_Palsa_E1_3 | ecosystem: Environmental > Terrestrial > Soil > Palsa > Peat permafrost | place: Sweden... | reverse complement strand
ATGGGCGCCGTCTTCGCCGCCGCGGCAAGGGCGCCGCTGACCTCGGTCGCCAGCGTGGTGGAGATGACCGGCGACTTCACCCTCACCCTGCCGGTCATGCTCGCCGTCGCCATCGCCACCGCCACCTCCAGGGCTCTCAGCTACGGCACCATCTACACCACCAAGCTGCTACGCCGCGGCATCGACATTGACCACGTCCCGTCCGCCGACCCGTTCGAGGATCTCACTGCCGCCGACGCCATGCGCGCGTTCCAGCCAGCCCTGCCTGCCGATCCCGGTCCTGGCCGGCCGGGCGCCAGCTATCCGGCTCTGCCCGGGCCGGTCACCGGCCGGCTTTCGCCGCAGGTGCTGTTCGCCACCGAGTCCCTCACCCAGGCCGTGCGCCAGCTGGAGCTCTACGGACGGGACGGGCTGCCGGTCATCTCCGACGACGGCCAGCGCCTGCAGGGCTGGCTCACCAGCAGCAACGTGCTGCAGGCCGTCGCCCGCCATATCCGCGCCGCCCGGGACGGCAGCCCGCTGGCACAGGCGTCCGCCGGACAGGTCCTCCCCGGCCCGCAGGAACAAGTGCCGGAGGCCCCGGCGCCGCTGGGGACCTATCAACTGCTCGAGGTCACCATCCCGGCCGGCTCGCCCGCCGCGGGCCAGCCGCTCGGCGGCATAGCCTGGCCGCGGGCGACCGCGTCACCCTGCTCGCCCCCGCAGCACGCCCCCCGGCGCCATCACACCCGCGCGGCGGCCAGCCAGCACCCCGTCCCGCGGATGCACCGGCGGCCGGGCAGGAACTGCGTACCGAGGACGGCGGCCGGCGGCGGCCGGCGGACGATTGATGCCCGGCCCGGCCGGGCCTCGCGAGTCTCGGCGCAACCGCCACGCGCGGCATTACCGTCCCCTGGAACGGCAGCGCCGCTTGTCGTGCCCGCCAGCACATGCCCTAGCCCGAGGCGGGTAGCCGGCGTCTGAACGTGCTCGCGCAGGAAGCCCCGAAGTGGAACTGAGCTTGGGAAATTACGTGAGCGTCCACACCCGCCGGTCGGGTGCAGAAAGCGGCCAGCCAACCACATATTTTGACCGTCCGCTTCAATGTCGCACGGTCATGCTGCGGCGGCCGGGACTCGCGTGAGGAAGATAGCCCTCTCACCTGCGAGTACATCAGGAGGATGGGGATCCCAGGCTGCCGCCGACCGCGCCCGAAGCACAAGATCCCCACAAAGGCCCACAAACGATTACTGGCCTGGAGTCACAAAACCCGTGGTCAGGGGCAGGATCGAACTGCCGACCTTCCGCTTTTCAGGCGGACGCTCGTACCAACTGAGCTACCTGACCTTGGCTGGGCCCATGATACCGGCGCGGCCACTGCCGCCGGCGGCCTCAGCGGTCCTGACGGGATTTGAACCCGCGACCTCCACCTTGACAGGGTGGCGAGCACTCCGAGCTGCTCTACAGGACCATGCTTTGCCGACCGAAGCCAGCAGTGCCCCCAACGGGATTCGAACCCGTGCCGCCGCCTTGAAAGGGCGGTGTCCTAGGCCGCTAGACGATGGGGGCTCGACGGTCATCGCCGCCGTGCCCTTGGCGCCCGCCGTCGGGGACTGCCCCAGCATAGGGGACGAAGCGCGCTACCGGCAAAGCGCTCCGCCGGCCAGCCGCCGGGCAACCTGCCGGCAGGCCATAGGCGGCCAGCTGCTCACCGAGGCGGCCGGCCTCTTCTCCCGGCGCAGCCTGACGATCGGCATCAACCTGAGCCGGGTCGTTTCTTGTTGAAGATGTTCTCGGCGATGGACGCCGGCTCGCCTTCCTCCGGCAGGATCACCCAGGCCGCCAGGTACTCATATGCGCCATCATGCCCGATTCCCTGGCCGCGGGGCGGACAGCCGGAACGCCCCGGCATACGCTGGCGGCGAGGCGACGAGAAAGGACCCTAGCCGATGCCGCGCAGCACCACCCCCGCAGGTTCCGACCTGCTCCGCGTCGACGACCAGCTGACCGAGGAGGAACGGCTGGTCCGTGACACGGTGCGCTCGTTCGCGAAGGACCAGATCATGCCGTACATCGCCGACTGGTTCGAGGCCGGGACGCTCCCCCGCGAGCTGGTCCCGGAACTCGGCAAGATGGGCCTGCTCGGCATGCACCTGCACGGCTACGGCTGCGCCGGCATGGGCCCGGTCGCCTACGGCATCACCTGCCGCGAGATGGAGGCGGCCGACTCCGGGCTGCGCAGCCTGGTCTCGGTGCAGGGCTCGCTATCCATGTTCCCGATCTGGAAATACGGCTCAGAGGACCAGAAGAACGAGTGGCTGCCCCGGATGGCCGCGGGCGAGGCGATCGGCTGCTTCGGCCTCACCGAGCCCGATCACGGGAGCGACCCGTCCGGCATGGAAACCCGCGCGATTTTGAACGGGCATGACTGGGTACTCTCCGGCACCAAAATGTGGATCACCAACGGGTCGATCGCCGACATCGCCGTCGTGTGGGCGTCGACCCCGGACGGCATCCGCGGCTTCCTGGTACCGCGTGGGGCGCGCGGCTTCACCTCGCGGAACATCCACAAGAAGATGTCGCTGCGCGCCTCGGTGACCTCGGAGCTGCATTTCGACGAGGTCCGGCTGCCGGAGGACTCCGTGCTGCCCGGCGTGACGGGCCTGAAGGGGCCGCTGTCCTGCCTGTCGGAAGCTAGGTTCGGCATCGTCTGGGGGGTCACCGGCGCGGCCAGGGCCTGTTTCGAGGCGGCGGCCGACTACGCGCGGACCCGGGAGCAGTTCGGCAAGAAGATCGGCGGGTTCCAGCTGACCCAGTCCAAGCTCGCCTGGATGCTCGCGGACCTGGCCCGCGCGCAGTTGCTCGCCCTGCACCTCGGCCGGCTGAAGGAAGCAGGGACGATCACGCCCGAGCAAGTCAGCCTCGGCAAGATGGCCAACGTGCGGGCGGCGATCGAGATCGCCCGGCAGGCCAGGACGGTGCTCGGCGCCAACGGCGTGACGCTGGAGTACCCGGTGATCCGGCACGCGAACAACCTGGAGTCGGTGCTGACCTACGAGGGAACCGAGGAGATTCACACCCTCGCCCTGGGCCAGGCCATCACCGGGATCTCCGCCTACCGGTAAGCCCGGGCCGTGCCCGGCTCCCCGGCCGCGCATGGCGAGCCGGCGAGCTTACGCGACGGGAGGGTTGCGGGAGGCTGCCGATCCGCCGGATGGGCTGGTGGGCCAGCGCAGGGTCGGTGAACCGCCTGCCCAGGAGGAACAGCCGCAGGTGCAGCAGGTGGATGCCCCAGTGGCCAGTGGCGGCCCGCATGTCCAGGACGACTTGCCACGGCACGTCAGAGACCATCACCGCGCCGACCCGGTGAACGGCCAGGAAGTTCCTGATGTCCGCTATAGAGTCGGTTGCGTCCACCTGCCCGATGGCCAGGCGTTCCTCCAGGTGGGCGTTCCGCACGCCCTGCGGGGTGCCTCCGAAGAATCCGCCGGCCAGCCGGAAGTAGAAGTGGGTCTCGGCCTGCCAGACCAGCTGCCGGTCAGCGTGGCTCTCTACCACCCAGACGATCTCGTCCCGGGACAGGACATGCCGGTAGGCGCCGGTTGCCAGGAACGCAGGCTCCGGCACGTTCACAGCCCAGACGGCAGAGGAGAAAGCGGGCAGGATCGTCACTCCGGCCAGGATGACGAGCAGCCAGCGCAGCGGAAGCAGCGAGCGCCGCCGCCGCGGAATTGGCCGCCACAGCGGCGACGACGGCGGATAGGGCGAGGGCACTGGCGGCGGCTGCCGCCGCCGGGTGAGCCACCGCGCCACGAGCACCGCGATCAGCAGGTAGACGTAGGTAACCAGCCGTCCTGGCTGGGCGACATTGAGTACGGGCAGTGCGGCAACCAGCCGCCACGGCATGATCTGCGCGCCGAACACGGAAAGCATGCTGCCGAGGCTGAGCGTCAGGATGAGGACCAGGCCGACCAGCAGTCCCCAGGTGGCCCGCCTGCGCCGCTCGGTGACGACGAAAAGGATGATCATCGCGATGAGCGGGATGCCGAGATACCACGGGTTGTCACCCCAGCGCTGGACGAACAGCCCCCAGTGGTCCGTGTAGCGCCCGGGGGTCACGTACCGGAGGAAGGCGCCGGTTCCCGTGGCGCCGTACTCAATGGTCGCGAAGTGAATGCCCTTGATGATGCGCGTGCGGGTGAACATCGTGTAGAGCAGCGGGCTGGCGAGGACGGCCGCGACCACGTAGGCCCCGGCGGTGGGCGCGATCGCGCGCAGCAGCCGCCGCCGCCGCTCGGCGGGGCCTATCGCGAGGCCGATCAGGGCGCAGAGCGAGCCCACGAGGGTCATCGTGGCGAAAATCTCGTCTCCGATGTAGAGCTGGACGGCCAGCACGATCCCGAGCAGCTGGACATACCACAGCGGATGTATCGAGCCCTCTAGCAGCCGGACCAGAAGGTAGGCGCACAGCGGGACGAGAAAGACCAGCGCCAGGCTCGGATGTCCCTGCCCGACCTCGTCGATCAGCGCGGGCGAGAAGCCGAAGAAAAAACCGCCGATGAGCGCGGGGGCGAACGATCCGACGACCCGACGGCACAGCAGATACGCAGTCCATGCGCTCAGTGCCGGCGCTGCGAGCTCGACCACGTTGAACGTGAAGAAGGGCCCGTGATCGTGGGTGAGCGACTGCAGCACGATGGCAAGGGCCGGCACCGTGGTAGCCCAGGTGAGGTTGATGCCGCCCGGTGCCCACGCGAAGCTCGAGAAGAAGGCGCTGAGGTGATGGCTGACGGCGTACGGCCACCAGACGAACGACCAGAGGAACAGGGAGCCATCCTGCGGTTGCCCTGACATAAACCAGGTGGACATCCGGCTCAGGATCCAGGGGCCGAACAGCGCGAGGGACAAGCCAGCGTAAAGGAGCAGCGCCAGCAGATTCTGCGGCTGCCGCAGGAGGGCCCGGCGGCCGAGCCTGCGGCTGCTGCCCTGGCTCGTGCCCGGCCCGGTGCGCTGGCGAGCAGGCTGCACCGTGTCCTGGCCGGCAGTGTCTTGCCCGGCGGGCTGCCCGGTGTCTTGCCCGGCAGCCGCCCCCACGTCCTGGGCGGCGGGCTGCCCGGCGCCCTGACCGGCAGCCTCTCCCGTGCCCTTACCGGCGTCCGTCCCGGTGCCCGGGACGGTGTCCTGCCCGGCAGCCTGCACCGTGTCCTGGCCGGCCGCCTGACCGGCGTCCGGGACGGCATCCTTCCTGGTGTCCGGGACGGCAGCCGGGAACTCCTCGCCGACCGAAGTCCCTAGTTCGGGCACCCGCGTCCCTTCCAGTCGCCCCTCCCAGGGCAACGCTGGACGGCGGCGTCCGGTTCCGGTTGACCGCCGCGCGGCATTGGCTGGCCCCGGTGGTTGAGCACCGCGGATAGCTGGTTCGCCCGCATTGCCTTCAGCTGCTTTCTGCAGATCTCAAAATATCTCAGCATGGTGCCCCCGGGCTGCCGCGGGCAATGGCCGGAACCCGGCCGCGGCCGGGCCGACCCGCCTTGCCCTGTGCGCACCGAGGGCGGAGGATGGCTGCTGGCAGCGGGCTGATCATACCTAGGAGGTCCTCGTGCGGATCGGCAACCTGGCCGGGCGGCTCATCATCTTGACCGACAACGGCGCACTGGACGTCGCGCGCGCCAGCGCTGGCCGCTTCGGACCCGAGCCGCAGGCGATTTACCCGCAATGGCGGGAGTTCCTCGCCTGGGCGGCAGACGTCAGCGACGCCGGCGCTGAGCTCTATGAACTCGAATCGCTCCGCGCCCCGGCACCGGCGCCGAGGCAATCGTTCGGCATCGGTCTGAATTACCGTGACCACGTGGCGGAGTCCGGCTTTGCCGTGCCGGACCAGCCCAGCGTGTTCACGAAATTCCCCAGCTGCCTCACCGGCCCTTTCAGCGACGTCGTGCTGCCGGCCGGCGGTCACACCGACTGGGAGGTCGAGCTGGTGGCGGTGATCGGCACGACGGCGCGGAACGTCTCGGCAGCCGATGCCTGGAGCCATGTCGCCGGGCTCACCGTCGGCCAGGACATCTCCGAGCGGATCAGTCAGCTGGCCGGATCGCCGCCGCAGTTCAGCCTGGGCAAGTCATTTCCCGGGTTCGGGCCGACTGGCCCATGGCTGGTCACCATCGATGAGTTCGCCAATCCCGATGATCTTGAGCTTGGCTGCTCGGTCAACGGGGACCAGATGCAGAAGGCAAGGACCAGCTACCTGATCATCTCCGTGCCGCAGCTCATCGCCAAGATGTCCGCGGTGGTCACGCTGCTGCCCGGCGACATCATCTTCACCGGCACGCCGGCCGGCGTGGGGATGGGCCGGGAGCCGCAGCGCTGGCTCGCGCCGGGCGATGAGATCGTCAGCTACGTCGAGGGCATCGGGGAATTGCGGCAGCGCTGCGTGGCCGGCTAGCGCCGGTCGCTCCGGCCGTCCCGCTGAACCAGAGGGAGACCCCGTCTGATGCCCGCGTGGATCTGCCTGACCTGCGGTGTCCAGTATCCCGACACCGGCCAGCCTCCCGGTGGCTGCGCCATTTGCCTGGACGAGCGCCAGTACGTCGGCTCGGACGGTCAGCGGTGGACCACCATGCCCGAGATCGCCGGCGACCATACGGTGGTGGTGCGCGAGGAGGAGGAAGACCTTTACGGTGTCGGAGTCGAGCCGGCGTTCGCGATCGGGCAGCGGGCTCTGCTGGTGTGCACCCGGCACGGCAATGTCCTGTGGGATTGCGTCTCCCTGCTCGACGATGAGGCTCGGTCCCGGATCACTGAGCTCGGCGGCATCGACGCCATCTGCATATCGCACCCGCACTTCTACGCCGCCAATGTGGAATTTGCCGATGCGTTCGATGCGCGTATCTTCATTCCCCGCGCGGACCAGCAATGGATCCAGCGGCCCTCGCCGCGCGTCGAGCTGTTCGATGACGAGGCCGAGCCGGTGCCGGGACTGGCACTCGCCCGGATCGGCGGGCACTTCGACGGCGCGGCCGTGCTCCACTGGCCTGCGGGAGCGCAGGGCCGCGGAGCACTGCTGACCGGCGACACCATCACCGTCGCCCAGGACCGCGACTGGGTGAGCTTCATGTGGAGCTATCCCAACCACATCCCCCTGGACGAGGCGACCGTACTCGACATCGCCCGGCGCGCCGGGCGCTTCGCCTTCGACCGGGTGTATGGCGGCTGGTGGGGGAGGGTCGTTGTTCACGACGGGGCAGCCGCCGTACGCCGCTCTGCCGACCGCTACGTCGCGCGCCTGCGCGGACAGCGACCCGGCACCGGGAGGTGACCGGCCGACCGCCTCTAGCGCGGCGCGACTAGCAATGTTTGCAGAGCCGTGCCGCAGCGGCCGGACACGTCGGACAGGGCCGTCTCGGCCATGCCGGTGCCCTGCGTGCTCGTGGTGGTGGCCGCCTCCAGCAGCAGCCACTCGCCGGCCGGATCGCGGGGCAGCACCACCGTGAGGTCCACGTTGATGAAGATGAACTGCGCCGGGTCGAGAACGGCACCCACGCCGCTACCGGAGTCAGCCACCAGCAATGCCCGGCACATCGGCGATGCATCCTCGCCGGCCACCAGCGGGATCATGGGCCGGGTCCATGCCCGGCCCGGGGCAGCCTGCTCGAAACTTCCTTCCAGAAACCGCCACTCTATAGCGGACAGGTATCCGGCCGTATGGGCATTCGGCAGCCTGGGCGGCAACTGCGGGCCACCCGCCTCCGGCACCGGCGGCGGGGCAGCATCGCCGGGGATGGCCGGAACCTGACCGTCCGGGACAGCGATCCGCCATCCCCTGGCATGCAGGACTTCCTGTCCGTCCGCCTCCAGGACGGCCTCAAGCAGCGCCACCCGCCGCCCCGGCCGGACCATGCGAGTCCGCACGGTGAGCTTGGTGACCGGCACCGGGCGGAGGATGTCGACGGTCACCCGGCCGAGCCGCTGACCCTCGGCTGGCTCATGACGCTCCAGCGCCCGCGCCACCAGGGCGGACGGCGGGCCGCCATGCTGGGCGTCCGGGCTCCACGGTCCCGCCGTCGCGGACGTGGCCACGAAGGTGCTGATCCCTGCTGGCTCGAAGAAGGCGCTCTGCACGGGGCGTGATATTACCGGAGCGCGTGCCCGGCGACGAGAAGGGCGTGACATGCGCGGACCCGGAAGCACACCATGTGCGTTAGGACAGCCGCCGCGGGAGTCGGTACGATTCGTGCCGTGGCGCCGGCTCCGCCCGGCTCCGCGGGGTGTTAGCTCAATGGTAGAGCAGCGGACTTTTAATCCGTGGGTTCTGGGTTCGAGCCCCAGGCGCCCCACCTGTGAGGTCTTCACATTTCACCAGCTTCAGTCTCACATTTGGGTCTGACATTCTGCTGGCGGGCGTGGCTGGCGTCGCGTTGAGCCGGCTGGGGCTGCGGATCGGCGGTGCGGGGCCCGGCGTGGCCGGGTTGAGGGCGCGGCTGGCCGGCTGAGCGGTGCTGGCGTGTGGTGACGGCTGCTGCCGTGCGCTGGGTTCCCGGGGCCGGCTACGGCGGCGCGGTGCCGGTGAGCTCGCGGCGGCGCCGGCGCGCGCGGGGCGGCTTGCCGTTGGCGGCGCGGCGGGCGTCGTCGTCCTGGCGGGCCTGGTAGGCGGCCAGGATGCGCTGGTTGCGCACGGCGGTCAGGCAGGCCAGCGACAGCATGAGCGGGGTGAGGCCCATGAGGCGGATCCAGCCGCGGGCGATCGTGCTGGTGGCGGTGTCCTTGATGCTGGAGTTGAGCCGCTCGGCGGCGGTGCGCCGCCGGTAGGACCGCCGCCATTGCTTCGAGGGGTAGTCATGCTTCTGCCGGGTCTTGTCCGTCACGTCCGGGCCGGCGGTGATGGTCTGCTGGCTGCAGCAGGCCGGCGGGTGCTCCGGGGGCGCGAGGATCTCGGGCCGGTCGCGGGATAGGTTCATGGAGTCCGGGCGCAGCGGGCAGCGGATCTTCCCCGTGACGGCGGGGCATGCGTGGCGGCGGTAGCCGTCGGCATCCTCGGCGGCGTGCAGCCCGAGCTTGTAGCGCGCCAGCTCGGTGGTCTGCTGGTCGCGGGCTGCGACGTCGGCAGGCTCGGCGCCGGGCGGCAGCGGGGCCAGATGAAGCAGCGCCGCCGGAGTCTTGGGGCAGTACAGATTCCCGTTGCAGATGACCGCTCCCTCATGAGTGCCGCGGGGGCCGCGGTCGGAGGGGTGCAGGTCCTGCACGAGGGCGGCGCCGGCGCCGCGCAGCGGGTTCGCCCAGGTGGATGCCTTGCGGTAGGAGAACCCGGAGTCGGAAAGGACGTCGCCGAGCTTGATGCCGGAGCCGGCCATGTCCACGAGGACCTGCGCGAGCGCGGCGGCGGGGTCGCGGGCGCAGGAGCAGAGCGTGATCCGGCGGGTCAGCTCGGGGACGGCGGGCCCGTCCTCGTCGTTCACCGTCGTGGCCGCTGATAAGTAATAGCCGAAGAACATCTCTCCCTTCTGGATCTTGAGGTTGACGTTGCGGTGGCCCCAGCGGGCCTCGGGGTCGGCGCCGCTGCCGGCGCTTTCCTGCGGGACCGGCCGCGCCCAGGCCTCCACGTCGGTCCAGTCCGCCGCCAGCGAGCTGCTGGCGTTCTTGAACGCGGCGGGGATGCTGGCCTCCAGCAGCTGGTCGCAGGCCTGCTGCAGGTCTTCGGAGGCGGCGCCGTCGGGCTGCTCCTTGTCCAGGGCTTTGCGGATCAGGCCGGCGGTGTGCTCCACCTGCCGGTAGGTGAGCTGGTGCGGGCCGTCCTTCCAGTCGGCGATGACGCCCAGCCGCCACTGGTCGTCTTCGGGCAGGCCGGTCAGCGCCTGAAGCACGCGCGTGAGGTGGGCGGGCCGTTCGTCGGCCAGGTTGAGCATCATCCCGGTCAGCAGCGCGCCGGCCGTCAGCTGCCGGCCGCGGACGCCGTCCGGGAGCATCTGCTCGATCGCCTCGCCGATGCCGGAGGCGGCGGCGATGGCCTCGATGCCGGCCAGCGTGACGCTCACCGCGGCCCTCCGGCCAGGGCGCCGAGCAGCGTGACGGCGTCCTGCTCGCTGCCAGGGTCCAGGCCTGCGGTGATGTCGCCCAGGCGCTGGCAGCAGGAGATTCCCGCCGCCTGCATGAACGCCGGCAATCCGATCAGCGCCGCGCACTCGGCCAGCCACGTGGCCCGAAGCCTGCTGGTGCCGGCGGCGGCAGGCCGGTGCCTCCGGCCAGCGAGCGGGTCAGCGGGTTGGTGATGTTGCCCCGCTCGGGCTTGTCACCGCCGGTCAGGAAGCACTGGCCGGCGAATTCGGCGGCTTCCAGCAGGCGGGCCTGGTGGCGGGCCAGAACCGGCACGCTGCGCGGCCTTGCGCCGCGCACCTGCACGATCACGCCGCCGGAACGGCGCACGACGTCGGCGCCGCGGGCCTGGCGCAGGTCGGAGCGGATCAGCCCCGCCCCCGCGCCCAGGCACACCAGCGCGGCAGCGCGCATCCGCCGGCCGGGCGTGGGCTGCGCGTCCGCTAATGCCAGGTAGCCGTCGATCTCGGCCCGGCTGTAGGGTTTCTTGGCACGCTCGCGGGGCAGCGGCGCGTCGGCCAGGTCCAGGTGCGGGACAACCACCCGGGCCAGGAACCGCAGGCTGGTGCGCAGCGTCCGCCTTGCGGCACCCGATATGCCGGGGGCGTGCGCGGCGAACCGCTCGATCACCGACGGGTGCAAAAGCACGCCCGGCTCGGGCTCCAGACCCAGCGGGATCGCCCAGGACGCGAGCTTCGAGGCCGCCCGCAAAAGGCACTTCGCGCGGTCCTGGCTGCCCGGCGCCGACGCCGCCACCACCGCCCTCGCGAACTCCGCGGCCGCCTGCGCGGTCCCGCGGGCGGGCTTCCACCGCGCCAGGTAGACGGCCACTCCGCCATCGTTAATACGGTAATAAGTACCGAAAGAAGGCGGCGGGATCACGCACCGCGCGTGCGACGATGAGAACGTGTCGCCAAGCCCGCAGGACCGCGCCGCGCGCGTCGCCGCCGAGCTGGCCGGCCTGGGCCTGGCGCTGCCCGGCAGCCTCACCCAGCGGGGCATGCGCTGCGGCTGGGCCGGCTGCCGCTGCCACCGCGACCCGCCCCAGCTGCACGGCCCCTACTGGCAGTGGACCCGCAAGCAGGCCGGCAAGACCATCAGCCGCCTGGTCCCCGACGACCAGGTCGATGACTACCGGCAGTGGCTGGACAACCACCGGCGCCTGCACGAGCTGATCGCCGAGCTCGAAGACATCACCCTCGCTGTCGCCGACCAGCGCAGCGGGCACCAGGCCCGCCCCCGCCGGACCCGGCAAAAAACCGCATAACGCTGTGGACCCGGCCCGCCTAACCCGTGGATGCCTCTGTCAATCGCGCGCGTCCTCGCAGCTCAGGGCCAAATGTGAGGACCTCACCCACAAATACCCAGGTCACAACGGGCCAGACAGCAGTCAGGAAGTATTGTTGCCCGGCAGGATCAGCAACGCGAGCAGCAACGGGCATCACCCGCTGCCTCCTTCTCCTGTCCGGCCAAGTGCTGGCGTAGGGCCTCTACCAGCGGCGCGGGAAGCGGAACCGTCCGCCTGCTGCGCTGGGTCGTGGGCTCGGTGAAGACCAGCCCGCCGCCATGCTGACGTTGCAGGGATCGCCGGACCCGGAGCAGCCCGGCGTTCAGGTCGCTGGTCAGGACTCCAGGTAGCGGAGGACGGCCAGCACCCGGCGGTGGTCGGCGTCCGACGGGGCCAGGCCGAGCTTGCTGAAGATGTTCCCGACGTGCTTTTCCACGGCCCGCTCGGAGACTACGAGAATCCCGGCGATCGCGCCGTTGGACCGGCCTTCGGCCATCAGGCCGAGCACGTCGCGCTCTCTGGCGGTGAGGGAGCCGAGTCCGTCGGTGCGGCGGCTGGCGCCCAGCAGCTGGGTAACGACCTCCGGGTCGAGAGCGGTCCCCCCGGCCGCCACCCGGCTCAGCGCCTCGACGAACTCGCCGACATCGGCGACGCGGTCCTTGAGCAGGTACCCGACGCCCGCCGCGCCGCCGCCGGACGCCGCGCCGAGCAGATCGGCCGCGTACCGGGTCTCGATGTACTGGGAGAACACCAGTACCCCGGTCTTGGGGTGGTCACGGCGGATCGCGATCGCGGCGCGCAGGCCCTCATCGGTATAGCCGGGCGGCATCCGCACGTCCACCACGGCGGCATCCGGCTGGTGCTCGTCCACCGCAGCCCGCAGGTCCTCGGCGTTGCCGACGGCGGCCACCACCTCGTGGCCGCGGTCGGCCAGGATCTCGACCAGGCCCGCCCGGACTACTGCCGAGTCCTCGGCGATCACAATCCGCATAGGGCGCTCCAGTTCGGTCAGGCGTGGTACGGCAGCTCGATGGTGACCACCGTGGGACCTCCGGACGGGCTGCTAACCCGCAGCCTGCCGTCCACGGTCCTGACGCGCTCGGCGAGCCCGGCCAGGCCGCCGCGGACCTCGAGGCGGGCGCCGCCGGAGCCGTCGTCGCTGACCCGCACCCTTAGCAGCCGGGCTACGTGGACTGCCGCCAGGGTGGCATGCCGGGCGCCGCTGTGCTTACCGACGTTAGAGAGCAGTTCCGCCGCGCAGAAGTAGGCGATGGTCTCGATCACGGCCGACGGGCGCTCAGGCAGATCCACCACAAGCTCGACCGGTACGTCGCTGCGCGCGGCGAGGGTGGTGAGCGCGGTGCCGAGGCCGTGGTCGAGCACCGACGGGTGGATGCCGCGGGCCAGGTCGCGCAGCTCGGCGATGGCCTCCTTGGCCCCGCGGTGGGCGGCGTCGACCAGCTCCAGGACCCGCTCCAGGTCGGGCTGCACGGTCCCGTTAAGCGTGCCGCCGAGCTTCTCCCGGGCCAGGCCCAGCTTCATCGCGACGGCGACCATCTGCGCCTGCGCTCCGTCGTGCAGGTCCCGCTCGATCCGGCGCAGCCTCGCCGCCGAGTCCTCCACCAAGTTGGCCCGGGACTGCTCCAGCTCACGCACCCGGCGGACGCTGTCCTGCGGCAGGCGGTAGACGGTCCAGAAGATCAGCGCCGCCCCCGCTAGCGGCAGCGCTGCCAGCCAAGTCAGCGGCCCCAGCTGGGGGAAGAAAGCGAGCAGAAGGACGCCAAGGACGACGTTGAAGATGCCACAGGCAACGCGCACACCCACCCAGAGACGGGGACGGCGGTATTCCCATGACCTGACCAGAAATCTCATCAGGATGGGCTGCGAGGAAGGGACGTTGTCAGCCGGTGCATGCATCGGATGCCTCCTGTGACCTGCGGTGCCGTCCGGTTTACAATCGGCGGTCACTCGTATGGATCTTGGTGGCGGCGAGAAGAATGAGGCACACCAGCGACTGCCAAGCTAGCTCTGGACACTGGTCTGCAGGCGGTAGACGGTCCAGAAGATCAGCGCCGCCCCCGCTAGCGGCAGCGCTGCTACCCAAGTCAGCGGCCCCAGCTGGGGGAAGGAAGCAAGCAGAAGGACGCCAAGGACGACGTTGAAGATGCCACAGGCAACGCGCACACCCACCCACACATGGGGGCGGCGGTATTCCCATGACCTGACCAGAAATCTCATCAGGATGGGCTGCGAGGAAGGGACGTTGTCAGCCGGTGCATGCATCGGATGCCTCCTGTGACCTGCGGTGCCGGCCACTCCGGTCACCTGCATCTCAATGCTCGCCGCACGCGAGCAGGAGATCCACCGTGCGGACACCCGAACCTGAGGTACGGCTAGCACGGTCTCCCGGCTCAGCAGGCGACGACGCCAGCAGTTCGCATTGAGAGGGCAAACCCGACTGCGCAATACCCCAGCTTCGAGAACGGGCCGAGGTGCATCTCTCCTCGTTGATGCTCTTGCTCGTGCTCTTGGGTGCATCATTCCGTCATCCGATGGGACCACGCTGGAAGCCTCATAGTGACATCTGATGCAACCAGGTGATGACATCGCAGGTCAGTGAGGCCGACGACTCGTGATGATCTTCTGGCCGCTGGAGGGCCTGTGAGCTACGGCGCAGGTCGAGGTGGCGCCGGCGTTGGCCAAGCAGCGCTCAAGCGCTCGAAGGTCGCAGTCTGCCGCGGTATCCGGTAGTCAAGAGGTCAGATGAGTACGTCAGGCGCGGTGGGCGGTTACCAGCCAGGCGGCGGCGCGGACCCACACTCCGTCGGGGCGCTGGCGCGCAGCGTACTGTTCAGCAACGGTGGCCAGCACTCGCTCAGTCAGCGTCTCGTCCCCGAGGTCGGCTGCGAGGCTGCGGATCATGGACATGCCGCGGACGTAGCTCATCACGTCCGCGACATCGGATCCCATCCAGGCCGGCTCGCTGACGTCGTCGATCTGGATATCCTCCCAGCCCGCGCCGGACAGCAGTTCCGTGACCTGCCGCGGGTCGGTGAACAGGTGACCAACGGCCGGGCCCGGCAGCCGCGTATGGGCGCCGAAGGCGCGCAGCGGGATCGCGAAGAGCTCGTTATGCATGTCGTGCTGCCAGCACAGGAAGGCCAGCCGGCTGCGGTGGCCCAGCGCGGCGGCGATGCTCGCGAACGCCGCAGCCGGGTCGTCGAAGAACATGACGCCGAAGCTGCTGATCATCACGTCGCAGGAATCCCGGCGCAACGGGCAGGCCTGGGCGTCGCCCTGCACGAATCTGGCGTTCGCCACGCCAGCCTGCACGGCGAGCCGCCGCGCGACCTCCAGCATCGGGCCGGACAGATCCAGGCCGACGGCGCTGCCACCCGAACCGGGCTCGCCCTGGCCAGGCAGCCAGGCGTCCGGCCCGGCCCCGGCCGGCCCGCGCGCCGCCCGCGCCGCCGCGATCGTCGTCGCACCGCACCCGCAGCCAACATCCAGCACCCGTTCCCCCGGCGAGATCCTCGCGGCGCGGAACAGGTGCGGGATGAGGTGCCGGTGCCCGGCCAGGTGGCGCTCGCGGTGGGCGATCCAGTACCGGCCGCTCTCGCCGTTCCAGCGCTGCGCCTGCGCCGCGTTAGCTGCGCGGCTCCCCTCAGCCATCTCGGTCACCCCTCGCCAGTACCGCTGGACGTCATGCTGCCACGGCCAACGCCAGGCCCGGCGGCCGCATTTCGCGGCCAGGGAACGGGCGGGCCGCCTGGTCACCGCTGAACCCTGGGCCACCTGCAGCGCGTCGAAGCATCGCTCCGCACGATCCGCGGCGCACGCCCGCCGGGCCGATAGCCCGGCTCCCGGACGGTAACGCCCGCGTTTATACATCCCGCGCTGCCAGTCGACTGTCTTAGCGGGTCGATGAGACCGCCGACCGGCAGGCTTCCCACGGATTACCGGTGCATGCCCTGCAGGAGCACGAGTGCTCCTTCGCCGACCGCGACTACGATGATCGCGAGCAGCACCCGGAGTACTGCGCGCCAGAAGACCACGATGCCCACCGCGATGAGCACGAGGGCCACTCTGACGTTCTCGACTTCCTGGGTCGTTCCCTGGGGGACCAGCATGTTCCCTCCTGTCTGGCTGTCGCCATCCAGGTGGATCAGGCTGAGAAAGGCTGCCGGGCCCATCGCGACTGTTGCAATCCGTGACGAGATCGGTAACATGATCCTCAGCGCTGACCCTCCTCCTAAGGCTGGGTTTCGGTGTGACAGGCACGGTCGATGCTGCGAACATCGACCGTGCTTTTTGTGCTAGGGCTTCCTTCGCGGGCGCTGCGCCCCGGGAGGCCTGTGCTGCGCGTGCCGTCGCACGGCGTGCTTCATGCTCTTGAGGCCGCTACTTGTTTCCGGCGGCCCGATGGGCCATTGTGCCTCCCCTCCGCCGCCAGGCCTGGCTTGCCTGGCGAGGACTTATCCAGTGGTCGTGTGCCACTGCAGGCAGCTGTCCGAGCGGGTCTTGAGGACGCTGCCTGGTTCTGCTTCAATGGTGACTTTGGCAGGCGCCATTGGCAAGTGCCATTTCTACCGGCCGGCAGTTTCCGGCGGCTGCGGGTTCGATGTGCGTTGCACCGGATGCCTATGCAGAGGGGCGTGACTGGAGTGCCTGCCGCAGGTAGCCCGACAGTCCGCCGCCGCGAGCTAGGAGCGTTGCTCAGGGCGCTCAGGACCGGGAAAGGCTGGACAGCCGAGCAGGTCGCCGCCCGGCTTCTGGTCAGTTCTTCAAAGGTGAGCCGTCTCGAAACGGGCCAGCGCGGCGCTAGCGCGCGTGACATCCGCGATCTGTGCGATCTGTATCAGGTTGACGGCGAGCAACGACAACGCCTCATGGAACTCGCCAGCGAGGGAAAGCAGCGAGCCTGGTGGCAGCCCCTTGGCCTGCCTTATTCCACATACGTGGGACTGGAGGCGGAAGCGGCATCGATCAGCGACTACGGCCTTGGCATCATGCCGGGCCTGCTCCAGACTCCTGACTACGCGCGCGCAGTGGTCCGTGCAGCAGTGCCGAGGTGGGTGCCGGAGGTCGTCGAGCAGCGCGTGGAGGGGCGGATGGCCAGGCAGCGGCTCCTGTTCTCCGAGCGTGTGCCCCACTTCGAAGCGGTGGTGGACGAGTCAGTGCTGCACCGCGTCGTCGGCAGCCGGGCCATCATGCGAGCTCAGCTTGAGCGGCTGCTGGAGCTGTCCGATCTGCCCGGCGTCACACTCCGGGTGATTCCCTACGCCGCAGGCGCCCTCCCAGCGGGAAACAACAAGTTCATCATCTTGAGGTTCGCGCTACCCACCGTCTCCGACGTTGTCTTCATTGAGGGCCTTACCGGGGACCTCTACCTCGAGGATCCCGACGACGTCGAGGTGTACAACACGACATTCAGGACATTGATCCATCTGGCTGCGAGCCCGGATACGACACGTGAAATCATTGCCGCGATGATCGTAAGTTACGGCGCTCAGCTTAGCTAGCGCTGCTGAGCGGCAACTGCCTTACATGCCAACAACTCAAGAAAGTGCAGGTCACATGTCATCATACGGGGCCAGGCAGACAGAGCAGCCTGCCTGGCGCAAGGCGAGCTTCTGCGCATCCGGGGAATGCGTCGAGGTCGCCCAGCGGAACGGCATGATCGTTCTGCGGGATTCCAAGGAGCCTCTTGGCAGCATGCTCCACTACACCACCGATGAATGGCAGTCTTTCGTTCGCGGCATCAAGGCTGGCGAATTCGACGACCTCGGTTAAGGCTAGCGGGCCGCGGCAGCAGGATGGCGGGCTGTGCGGGCTGGGCCGGATGGAGTCGCGGTAACCATGGGCGGCGCCGTCCATCTCCGCGCGCCGGGGCGGCGGGACAGTCGCGGCGCATCCGCGCGTAGCTCGATGCCCGCCCACGGGCTGGGCAGGCCGGGATCCGCGCGGAGCACTGCAGCCGCCAGAGGACACCGCCAGGCTGTGCGGCGCGCGCAGGAACCGGGATCGACCTCGTAGGGATCCCACACCGGTAATGGCAGCTGCCACAGAGAGCTGGCTGTCAGCGGTCGCGTGCGAGGGCATGGGTGACGTAGCCGGCCATCGCCGACGGCAGGTCAGCCGGATGCTGCTGCGCGGCGGATGCGCTGACCTCGGTGAGCAGTGCGGCACTGGCGCGGGTAGCCCGGCGCAGGTCCGCGGCGTCGAGGCCGGCGACGGTGGTCTCGATGCCCGGCGGCAGGCTTCGCGGGTCGTGGTCGAGCACCTGCGACAGGCCATGCCATGGGTACAGTGCGCCGGTCGCTGCTGCCCACAGCGCCCAGATGTGATGCCGTGCCCCGTGGAGCCGGCTGTGAGCCTCCCACAGCGAGCCCCGGCGCAGGTACTTATCGGCGTCGATGAGTGCGCACCAGCCGAGGAACGCCCACTCGCGGACCTGCTCGCCGGTCACCGCGTACGCCGGGGCCGGTTCATCGCCGGCCTGGCTGTTGCCGGCTGGCATCCCGGGATCCGGCGGCCCGGCTGCCCGGTAGAGCGGCACGAAGTCCGGGGCGGCGTCGCCGCGGCGCACCTCCGCCTCGGCCATGACCGCCAGGTCCAGCTGCGTGCCGTCGGCGAACTGGGCGAAAATCCGGCGGATCGGCCGGCCATCCGGCCCGACCCGGTGCCGCAGCACGTCAACGAGCGCGCCGAGGCCCGGCAACGCTGCCACGACCATCGCTTCCACGGCCTGCACCTGCCCGGCGCCGGCGTTGCCGCACTGGGCGGCGATGCCCAGCGCGGCGTCGATGTCCGACAGCGGATCAGCCGCGCCGCGGCCGAGAGAGCAGCCGACCGACAGCGAAGTCACCAGCGGCGTGACTTCGCAGAATTCGATCAGCCCGGCCATGACCTGCCGCTGCGCGGCCAGCTCGCCCGGCAGCGCTGCGAGCCACGCACGGCCGTCCAGCGCGCCGGTATGGCTGGTGCCGCTGTCCCCCGGCCCAGCACCAGCGGAACCCGGACCCGCAGGAGCCGACATGCCGCATCATCCTCCCATCGATGCCCGGCGGCACCTGTCCTGTTCACAACGGCCAACGGTAGGCGCAACCCGGCGGCCCCGGCACGAGGCAGCCAGGTGACACCGGTCGGCACGCAGGGGTCGCCGATCGTCATGGCGAGACGTTCGGGATCCGCGGAAGGCTGGCATCCGGTCGCCTTGGCCCGCAGTGAGATTCCCGCTGCGGGCGCGACATACTGACCCGATGGCGGGCAGCGATTCGGTGCGGGAGCCCGGCCTGGGCCCGCTGAATGAGCGATGGGTGCTGGCGACCGCCAGCGAGCTGCTGCCCGGCCTGGACCGCGGGAGAGCTTCGCTGGAGTTCGGAGTCGAGCATGTCGTCGTAGTCGCACCGGAAGTCGGGGTGGTCCGCATCAGCCGCGCCCCGGGCAACCGGCCGGTGATGGAGCGCCGGGTGGAATTGCTGAGCGAACTTGGCCGGGCCGGCCTCCCCTTCGCTGTACCCGAGCCGCTGTCGGAGGTAGCGGTAGTCGACGGATACGCCGTCGTCGCCCTGTCGTGGCTTCCCGGCGAGCCCCGCCGCACGGGTTACGACGACCCTGCCCCGCTCCGGCAACTCCTCGCGGCCCTGCGCCAGGTCGACATCGGCGTACTCAGCAGCGCCCTCGCCCCGCCGCACGGCTACGCCGGCGGTGCGCAGTGGGCGGAGCTGATGACCCAGGCCATCACGCGGCTCCCCCCGGACGTCCGGGGGAGGCCCGAAGACGCCTCGACGAGGCCCTGGCGCTGCCAGCCGTACCGCCTTCGCTGGTCCACGGTGACCTCGCCGGCGCCAACTTGCACTGGACCCCGGACGGCAAGCTCCTCGGCGTCCTGGACTGGGACTGGGCATCGGCCTGGGACCCGGCCATCGATGCCGCCTGCCTCGGCTGGCACGGCTGGCCAGCCGTTCAAGCCGCTGTAGACCCGCAGACCTGCCATCGGGCGATGGTCTGGCAGCGCACCTTCGGCCTCGAGTGGATCGTCGCTGCCTGGCTCCGCCCGCCCGGCAGTCCTGACGTCATCGAGCGCACCGCCGCATGGCTACGCCAGGGCCAGGATCAGCCCTGACCGGCCGCGCACCGGCTTGCAGGCGGCGCCCGCCCGGGCGGCAAGGCCGTCCTCTCCGGGCCGCTCATATCCGGCAGCCAGAGTCCGCAGCTCGATCCGGTCGGCTTCGTTGACCTCGACGCGCTCGGTGACCTGCTCGCACAGGGCCTGGCCGCTGGGCAGCCTGGCCCGCGGCGTCAAGGCCACCGCGATCTGGCAATCGGCACGAGATTGAGCTGCCGGTGCAGCGACAAGCCGCCAGCGGCCAAGCCGTCTGAGGATGGTTATCTCCTGATTGACAGCAGTATTGTCGTTATAGCAACATGACGTCCATGGCTCCTTCAGTGTGTATCTGGCTCGTCGGTGCTGCGAGGAAATTACATTGACTATTCCTCGATTGAAAGCTGCTGCTCGCATAGCTGGGGTGCGTCGGAACTCACTTTACATCCTCTATTGACGTGGACCGGACGAGAGGGTCTCAAGCATGAGTCAGATCAATGTCAATGAGGTGCCCGATGAGGTGCAGGCCGAGCATTTTGATGTCCTGATCGTCGGAGCCGGCATCTCGGGAATCGACGCCGCCTACCACGTCCAGCAGCGGTGCCCCGAGAAGAGCTTCCTCGTACTCGAAGGGCTCGGGAGCTTCGGAGGCACGTGGCTCACGCAGCGCTACCCCGGGATCCGCTCCGACAGCGATCTCTACACGTTCGGCTACGGCTTCAAGCCGTGGACGGGGCCGCCGATCGCCTCCGCTTCCGAGATTCTCTCCTATCTGCACGAGGTCATCGACGAAAACGGCCTATCGTGCCACATCCGCTACCGTCACCGGATCAATTCAGCATCATGGTCGAGTGCCGACGGAATGTGGATGATCGAGGCGACAAGAACTGACACCGGTGAGCGGTGCCGGTTCGTCACGAATTTTCTGTGGATGTGCCAGGGCTACTACCGCCATGGCGACGGATTCACACCAGATTGGCCGGGAATGGATCGCTTCTCAGGTCAGATCGTGCATCCCCATACCTGGCCGGACGGCCTAGATCTTGGCGGGAAGAACGTCATCGTCATCGGCTCGGGCGCCACGGCGGCGACGCTTGTGCCGGCCATCGCGGCTGACTGCGAGCGCGTCACCGTCGTGCAGCGCTCGCCTACGTACTTCTTCTCGGCGCCCAACTCGAACGAGGTGGCCGATATGCTCCGGGAACTCGAGATTCCCGAGGAGTGGGTGCACGAGATAGTCCGCCGGAAGATTCTGCATGACCAACAGGCAATCATTCGCTTGTCATTCGAGCAACCCGAGTTCCTCAAAACCGAATTGATCAAGCTGGTGCGTGATCGCCTGCCTCCCGGGTACGATGTCGAGAAGCATTTCACTCCGGGTTACCGGCCCTGGCGTCAGCGAATCGCCCTCATCCCCGACGGCGATCTGCTCGCGGCTATCTCGTCCGGTAAGGTCACCATGGTCACCGACGAGATCAGGAATTTCACCGAAGACGGCATTCTCCTCATGGGGGGTGAGGAGCTTGCCGCTGACATCATCATCACCGCTACCGGCTTTAACCTCAGCGTCCTGGGTGACATTGACTTCGCCATTGACGGCAAGCCACTCGACCTGGCCGATACCATTACCTACCGGGGCGCGATGTTCACGGGCGTTCCGAACCTCGCGTGGATCTTCGGGTACTTCCGCGTGAGTTGGACGCTGCGGGCCGACCTGATAAGCGATCTGGTCTGCCGCCTCCTAGCCCACATGGCCACGCTCGGTGCCAGCAAGGTCACGCCTCAACTCCGGCCCGAGGATGCGGGCATGCCGGTCCTGCCATGGTTCGATCCCGAGAACTTCAATCCTGGCTACATGATGCGCTCGGTGGACCTGCTTCCCAAGAGGGGCGACAAGCCAGAATGGCAGCACAGCCAGGACTACTGGACCGAGAAGGACCTTCTCCCGAACGCGGATCTTGACGACGGCTGCCTTGCCTACGAATGATGAACGGTCCGGGCATGAGGCTCCTCGTCTCGGTCATGCATGTGGCTGGCCCAGGCTCCATGGTGCCCCTGGCAGTCGATGGCTGTGCCGCGTCCTCCGCCCGGCTCGCAAGAGAATCTGGCTAGCCGGCCAGCAGCAGGCGGTGCCAGGCGTCGGCGAGGAAGTGCTCGTAGCGGTCCGGGCTCCAGCCGCGCTGGCCGACCAGGAGCTGGTAGAGCTCGGGGGCGTTCGTTGCCCAGACGATGTCGGCGGCTTCGTCAAGATCCACCCGCAAGGTAGCGACGGTGGCGAGCTCGGCGACGAAGCGGCGCATGTTCGCCGCGCGGCGCTCGGCGATCTCGCGCCATAGCGCGGCCAGCTGCGGCTCAGCTGGCGCGGCCTGCTGGACCATCGCGACGAGGGGGGCCAGCCGGGCGGCGATCCGGCCGATCGCCGCTGCGTAGATAGTGATCTTGGTTTCAGCATCGGCGGCGGCCTGGATCGCTAGCACGTAGTCGCGTTCTTCGGCGGGGACGGCTGCGCCGGTGCCGGAGATCGCGGTCTCGATCAGCAGGCGGGCAAGCTCGGGCTTGCGGCCGACCGAGGCGTAAACGGTGTCGAGGGCCACGCCTGCCTGCTCGGCGATCGCTGTCATCGGGGTCGCCGTGTAGCCGCGGCTGGTGAACAGCCGCAGGGCCGCATCCAGGATCGCGGCGCGGTTGCGGGCGGCCGCCTCGCGGCGCCTGCTGGCGTCGTATCGCCTCTTGACGGGGGGCTGCACGGAAGCCATGATACAAGAATCAATCCGAAATAGATTCGGATCAATATTGGAAGGGGCACACGGTGACCTACGCATTCACCTACGAGGTACCGATCAGCACCGAGATCTACGCCCGCATCAGGGAAGGCCTCGGCTCGCAGCGCCCGCCCGGCCTCATCGCGCACCTCGCTTACGTCACCGAGACCGGGCTGCGCTACATCGAGGTATGGCAGTCTAAGGACGACTGGGCCGCCTTCGAGCACGACCGGCTGCATCCCGTTGTCCACCCCATCCTTCAGGACATGCTCGGCTTCGTGCCCCCCGAGCCGCCACGCACCGTCCTAGAACTCGTCGATGCCTGGACTGCCGAGCACACCACGTGACGTGACGCCCATCGACCGCGCACCCCATCGAGAAGGCCGGCCGTGCTGCCAGTAGGCCGTCAGCGGGACCCGGTCGGGGAGCGCCTGCGGCCGGCCGGAACGCTCACTTGGCCGGACGAGCCGCCATGCCCCGTTGCGAGGCGGGCCGGGGCGCCGCGCGATTCGGTGCCTTAGCCGCTTCAGCACTGAGTGGCGTCAACGGCGCGGGCCCGGGGGCGGCGTCCGGGCGGGCGGGATGAGTCCGGTCAGGATGCGGGTCATCGCGCGGTCGAACAGTGGCTCATGCTCGGCGGGGTCGCCACCGGCGGGCTGGTCCGCTAGCGCGGCCGCCAGGTACGGGTGCTGGCCGGCTGCTGCTATCTGCAGGAGGTAGCCGGCCAGCGAGCCCTGCCACTGCGTGGTGTCCCGTCCAGCCCGCCGCTGGCTGATCTCCGTCTGCGCGAACAGTCGCACGACCCCGGACAACAGGCCGATCGTCTCCAGCTTGACCGGCCCGGTCAGGTCCGCTCCGGCCAGTGCGGCCAGTGCGTGCTCGATGAAGGCGACCGCGTTCGGCCCGGGAAGGTTCCCGGTGGCCGGGACGTCGAGCAGCCACGGGTGCCGGTGGTAGATGGCACGGCCCTGCTGAGCGAGCCTCAGCAGATCGGCGACTGGGTGCCCAGAACCGGGCTCGTGGTAGGAGTATTCGCCGTAAACCTGCTCGGCCATGAGTTCCACTAGCTCGTCCCTGGTGACCACGTAGCGGTACAGGGATGCGGGGGCGGTGCCGATGGCCGCCGCGGCGGAGCGCATGGTCACCGCGGCGAGACCGTTGGCGTCGGCCAGCGTGACGCCAGCCGACGCGATCTCCGCGCGGCTATGCTCCGGGGCCGGCCCGCGGGCCGAGCGCTCCGGGCGTGTCCAGATGCTCTGGCCGCGGCCGCCGGCCTTCAGCTCTTCCATCATTGCGAACACTGTATTCAGTAAGTTAGGCTCACCATACAGCGAACATTGATCGCAGTTTCGGTGCTGGCGGGCCAGCGAGGAGCAGAGATGACCGGATCAGCCGAAGCTGGCCAGTGGGCCAGCACGTGGACGCCGACGCAATATGCGCGCAACGGCGCGGTGGAGATCGCGTACGACCGGCTAGCCGGCTCGGAAGGCGACCCGCTGCTGCTCGTGATGGGCCTCGCCGTCTCCAGATTCTGGTGGCCGGCCGGGCTGTGCCAGGCGTTCGCCGGCCGGGGATTCGCGGTGGCCCGCTACGACCAGCGGGATGCCGGGCAGTCAACCCGGATGCCGGACACTGGTGGCAGTAACCCGTTCGCCGCGGTGGCCCGCAAGCGGGGCGCCTACTCCTCCGAGGACATGACCGACGACGCGGTCGCCGTGCTGGACGCGCTCGGCTGGGAACAGGCGCACATTTTCGGCGCCTCGCTCGGCGGGGTAATCGCCCAGCGCATCGCGCTCCGCCACCCCGATCGGGTCCTGAGCGTCGTGTCGGCAATGGCCATGCCCAGCGACGTGTCCGGGATCGGCGGGGCGCGGTACGTGCGCTTCGGGCTGCTGGCCAAGCTCGCCCGGGCTAAATTCCCCGAAGGCAGGGAAGGCGACATCCAGCTCTCGCTGATGCTCGCCCGCGAGGTCGCCTCCCCCGCCTACCCGTTCGACGAGGACGCCGCGCGGGAGTGGATCGAGCGCGAGGCCGACAGCGGCCCCCGGGACACGAAGGCGCAGAGCAGGCAGGCAGGCGCCCCGTGGCACGGCCCGAGGCTCAGTGAGCTGCACAAGCCCGTCCTCGTCCTGCACGGCGACCAGGATCCCATCCTGCGAGTCAGCGCCGCCCGCGCCACCGCGAAGGCCATTGACGGCGCCCGCCTGGTGGTCCTCCCGGGTACCGGCCACGACCTTCCCGCGCCGCTGTGGCCAGCCATCGCCAGCGAGGTCCGCCAGCTCGCCGGCCAGGCGCGTGCCTCGTCAGGCTGAACGCCTCCGGTTTCCGCGGCACGCCGCAGCCCGGGGGAACCGGCCTGCGAAGCCCGGTGCGTGCCAGTCAGGAAGTGACCGGGCCGCATCCACCGGGCCGCATCCGGCTGGCCGCATCCGGCTGGCCGCATCCGGCTGGCCGGGCCGGCGTAGCCTGTGCGGGTGCGGGTGGCGCGATCCGGGAGGGACCTCGATGGCTGACGCCGACGATGTACGCCGCCTCGCGCTGGCCCTGCCGCACGTGACGGAGATCGACAGCGACGGCTTCGACTTCCGGGTGGCCGGCAAGGGCTTCATCTGGTCCTACCCCGAGCGCAGGCCGGGCAAGCCGCGGCTCATCCGGACCGACATCGCGGTGCTGTTCGCCGGTGACGAGGCCGAGAAGCAGGCTCTCCTTCTCGGCGAGCCCGGGGTCTTCTTCACCACGCCCGGCTACGACGGCTGGCCGCTGGTGATGCTGCGGCTGGCGGAGGTGGACGCCGGGCGCCTGGCGGAACTAGTGACCGACGCATGGCGGATGCGCGCCCCCGTCGAGCTAGCCGGCGAGCTCGACGCCCTCCCGGCCGAAGAACCGGGCTGAACGAGGCCAATCAGGTAACCGCCGCCGAACTAGCCGCCCGGACCGGTGCCGAATTCCCGCCGCCGGGCGCCGAGCTGTTCCGGTCAGGGGCAGCCGGTCCCGGATCTCCATCGCTCTCCTCCCGGCCGGAACGCCGGGCACGGCTGGCGACCCTACTCGGCCCGCAGCATGGCGGCAATCCTTGTCCGGGCAGCTATCGATGCGGGAACGGCGGTCAGCAGGTTCCCTGCCACTAGCAGGGCGATGAACCCGGCCAGCAAGGCAACGCCGGGAATCACGGTCACCGGAAGAACGCCCAGGGACGCAGCGAAGCCGTTCCACGCCCAGCGGCCCGCCACCACCCCGAGCGGTACCCCGACGAGGACGGCGGCCAGGAGTATGACGCTCGTCTGCCAGGCGATGACCTCCCGCACCTGGCGCCTGGTCAGCCCGAGGGCTTTCAGCAGCGCGAATTGCCGTCGGCGCTGCCGGACGGAGGCCAGCAGCGCCAGGGCAAGCGACAGCACCGCCGACGCGCCAAGGACCAGCGCCAGGGCAAGCGGCTGGCTGCCCATCTGTGCCGAGTTCACGATCGCGGCACCCAGCACCCGTGGCTGCCGATAGGTCCCGCCCGGATCGTCGCCGGGGCCGGCCTCAGTGATCCGCGCCGCCAGCGGGGCGGCGGCGGCGGCGGGGGCCAGGTCGATGGCCACCGCCGAGGGGAAGGCCGGGTCAGATACCGAGCTCTGCTGTGATTCCTCCTTGGCCAGCTTCGGGGACAGGCCCTGCAGTGCCAGCAGCGTGCTATCGGAAAGCATGGCGCCGCGGCCGAGCGACACGTGGTCGGCCAGGGCAAGCCCGATCGACGGCAGGGTGACGGTCCCCACGATGGTGAACTTGCGCCCGGTCCGCCCGGCGCTGGCGGTCACCGTGTCGCCCACGTGCTTGCCCAGTTGGTGCAGGGTGGCGGTACCCAGCTCGATCTGCTGCGGCCCGCTGATCGGATGGCCGCTGGTGGTCGGCGGCTGCACGGATCCCAGGTGCCGGGTGAGGCCCAGGACCGGCACTTCCTGGTGGTCGATCAGTATCTGGGTGAACGCGAAGGTCGACCAGCCGGTGACCCCCGGCTGACCGTTGACGAGCTTGTCCATCTGCGATGGCGACCAGGACCCGTAACCCCCCTCGGTGTCCATCAGCAGCGTCCAGTTCCAGCCATACCGGGCCGGGTGGGTCACCAGCCCGTTCAGGCTGGCGCCGAACACCGCCGCCATCACCACGGCCAGCACCGCTACCGCGGACCCGACCAGGGTGGCCAGGACCGGAACCGGCCGGCGTCCCGCCCCTCGCTCCAGCGCCGCCCGGATGCCCACCACAGCGGTCACCGGCAGGCCGGCCGCGGCCGCTGTCCGGGCGACCGATGAGGTCCTGCTGACCGGTGCGCTCGCTGCCGGGCGGACCGACCGCCAGGACAGCGCCGCGAGGACGCCCAGGAGGATGACGGCGAGCGCGCCGCCGCCGCCCGCGAGCACCAGCGGGTCCGCCTGGAATCCGCGGACAGGATCGAACGCGCGAACCGGCCCGACCGGTGCCAGCGGCGATACGGCAACGGCGCCAGCTACGGCCAGTACCATCCCGCCGAGGACCGCGATCACCCCGTCGATGCTGGTCGCGAGCGCGGTCTGGGCGCGGGTGGCGCCGACCGCGCGCATCGCGGGCGCGCTGGCCGCCGACCAGCTCAGCAACTGCGCGAGGGCCTGCCCCGCCATCATGAGCAGGGCCAGCGCCGCCAGTCCCCCGAACAGGGCAAGCGCGACCGCCTGCGGCTCGATGGCCTGCTGCACCTGGTGGTGGACGGTGTCCAGGCGGCGGATGTTGAAGGCGATGGAGCCCGCTGGCAGGTGGAACGCGCGATCCAGCGCGTCTTCCGGCCCGGCAAGCTCGCGCCGCAGCGCGGGGATGCCGGCCGGTCCCCCGCGGAGCCGCAGTCCCGCCCACCCGAACGCGAACTCCACGTTCAGGTACCTGGCGGTAGCCGCGGGCGGCAGCAGGGCGGCGGCCGTGGTGTCGAACTGGTCCCCGAGTACGGGAGGGGCATCCCCGATCGCGGCGACCACGAATGTCGAGCGCCCGGCCGGCGTCGTGACGCCTGTCCGCAGGTTCAGCCGGGTGAACTGATACGTCACCCGCCCGCCTACCCAGGTGCCGAAGGTCTTGGCCAGCTGCGGCGTGAGCACGATCTCGCCGGTGGCCTTGACGGAGGGCAGCCTGCCCGCGACGACGGTCACCCGGTCCTGCCGGAAGTATTCACCGTCGAGGCTGCCGGCCAGGCCGCTGGCAGTGAAGGAATCGTCCACCCGGCCGTGAACTATCGGAGTGCCCGCCAGGCCAAGCCATGCCCTACCGGACACCACCCCGGGCAGCCGCTCGACCTGCCGGATGGCCGCGAGGTCCGGGCCGGGGATGTTGACGAACACATCGCTGGAGTTGATGGAGGCCAGGTAGCGCCCGTAGGCCGTGTCCGTGCGGCGGGCACCTGCCAGCGCTCCCAGCGCCACCGTGCCCAGCAGCCCGCACACGAGAGCGACGACCACGGCCCGGCGCCACGAGCCGCGCCTGGTCGCCTGCCAGTAGTAGAGCGCCGCATTCATGCCACGTCACCTACCAGTGCGCCCAGGACGCGATCCCGCCATGGCGTTCATTGTCCGCCCGCCATGCGGCTCGCGCATGATGGGCTGCACCACGAACAGGGGGATGGCAGCACCACTAGTGCCCGGCCTGGTCGTCGCAGTCGCCACCCCCGGTCCACGACGTGATGACCACCGCGCTAAGGCTGGCCAGGGGAGCCGCCGGGCGCCCCGGGGGCGCCGGGGCGGGGTACTTCCTTGAGGCGGCCGGTGCCTACCAGGCGGCCGCGCGGCCTCTTAGAGTGAGCAGATGGACGCCGCGCAACGCCAGATAAGCGACCAGATCGACGACGCGACGCAGCGCCTGCTCGGCGCGGCGCGCGTCATCGCCGAGCCGGATCTCCGGCAGCCGTCGCTGCTGCCGGGCTGGACCCGGGCGCATGTCCTTGCGCACCTGGCCCGCGGCGCCGATGCGATGCGTAACCTGCTGATCGGGGCACGTACCGGGCAGGACCGCCCCGCCTATGTCAGCGGGCAGGCACGGGAAGCCGGCATCGAGAACGGCGCAAGATTGCAGGCGAAGGAGCTCATGGCCGACCTGGCCGACTCCGCGATGGCCTTTCGCACCATCAGCAGGCAGTTGCCCGAGGATGCGTGGCAGTTCCCGGTGCGGATCCTGGACTCGGCGCAGTTCCCGGCCGCCCAGATCCTGACCCGGCGGCTGGTCGAGGTCGAACTTCACCATTGCGATCTCGGCACCGGGTACCGCCCGGACGACTGGCCGGCCGCGTTCGCCGTCATGGAGCTCGCCGAGCCGATGCAATCGCAGCGCCAGGACCGGGTCACGCGCCAGGACCGGCTCACCCCGCGGCAACAGGCCTGATCGGCAAAGGCCCAGCTCACGTCTCCATCCGGCGGCAGGTACCGGCCGGCCAGTCATTCCCCGCAGCAGGCGCCCGGGTCCAGCTGAGCGCGAGTGCAGGACATGCGGCCGCGGCGGGTGGCTGGACGGATCGGGATTTACGTCACGGTGATGGCGTCGAGCTTTTCCCGCAGGTATTCATGGGCGACGACGGGCGGGAAACTGGTGCGGCCGATGGGCGGTGGCAGCGACTCGATACGGGCGTCATGGTTCGCTTCGTAGAAAAAGATCAGCGAGAGCAGATCCTCGTCAGGCGCGTCCTCGTGCGGGGGCAGCACCCGGTGGCGGGTTGAGCGCCAGCGGTCGCCGGTCCAGCGGGCCAGGAGATCGCCGATATTGACGGTCAGGGCCGCTGGGTCGTAGGGCGCATTCACCCAGGTTCCGTCCAGGGTATAAATCTGCAGGCCGCCGAGACCGGGCTCGCGGTCGAGCACAGTGACGGTGCCGAAATCAGTATGCGGCCCGATCCGGTACTGCCCTGGCTCGGGCGGCCTCCCCGGATCGGCCGGCGGGTACCAGTTCAGGTTCGCCCCGTAGGTGGGGTGGTCAAGGAACGGGGCGAAGAAACTCCCGTCCAGGCCCAGCGCAACTGCGCACAGCGCCATCAGTTCGTCCGACAGCGCGTGCATCCGGCCGATGTAGTCGCTGACGACCGGCTGCATCCGGGGCACCTCAGCGGGCCAGATATTGGGCCGGAACCAGCGGGCATCAATAGCGGCATCGCCGGTCGGCCGTTCGGCGGCAAGGGAGAAAGACTCCTTCAGGTCTGGTGGCGTCGGCGTGCCCTCGGCGTACCCGTTGGCTTCGGCCCCGGGCGGGATCCAGCCGCGGCCGCCGACCGCGATCGCATAGCGGGCCTTCACCTCCGCGGGCAGGGCAAAGAACTCCCGCGCCACCGCCCGCGTCTGCGCCCGCAAGTCCGCAGGGACGCGGTGACCAGTGATGAGAAGGAAACCAGACGTGCGCAGCGCCTGGTCAACCTGCCGGGCGACTGCCGCGCGGTCAGCACCGTCACCATCGAACCAGGCCGCCAGATCGACAACGGGGACAAGCGCAGCCACAGCATCCGCCCTTCCGACGACAATCCCGCACCACCATGATGCCCGGCCGAAAGCGCCGCAATCCAGGCGCACGATGCGGCGGGGGCCACGCCGATCCGGCACCTCAGCATGGACACCAGCTTGGCGCCTCGCCCCCGGTCCTCGCCGCCTGGGCCGCACCCGCGGAGCGGGTACTTTGGGGATGTGACCACGGCGATCGCGCAGTTCATGCGGGAGCTGGAGCGGGTGTGGGACGAGCACAGGGAGGCGTCGCTCGTGCGGCGCGACCTGCACGCGTCGCTCGCGCATCTGGCGGCCGAGCCGTCGGTCCGGCACATCCCGGCGATGACCGGCGCCGCCGGACGCCAGGCCTTCGAGCGGTTCTACGCCGAGCAGTTCCTCCCCCACGTGCCCGGTGATCTGGTCCTCACCAGGATGTCCCGGACCGTGGACCGGTTCCGGCTGGTCGACGAGACGACGGTGTCGTTCACGCACGACCGGGAGCTGCCCTGGCTGCTGCCCGGGGTTGGCCCGACGTACCGGCGGGCCGAGGTGCTGACTATCGGAATCGTCGGCTTTGAGCGCGGACGGATCTGCTCCCAGCGGATCCTCTGGGACCACGCCACGCTGACCGCCCAGCTGGGCATCCCCGGTCTCGCCGCGCCCGCCTAGGAGCCTCCTGAATTAAGGCCGTTTCCGGGTCGTCCGCCGGGTCGTCGCGGCGCCTGGTGGCCTGGTGCCGGTCCCGTGCTTGCGCTGAACTGGGGGGT
>Ga0302178_10000665_pt1 | contig 30466 bp, 19 predicted proteins | sample I_Palsa_E1_3_FD_198790 | JGI IMG/M metagenome (GOLD analysis project Ga0302178, IMG submission 198790) | Peat permafrost microbial communities from Stordalen Mire near Abisko, Sweden - I_Palsa_E1_3 | ecosystem: Environmental > Terrestrial > Soil > Palsa > Peat permafrost | place: Sweden... | reverse complement strand
GCCGCGTCGGCTTCTTCTTCGACTCGAAACTCAACGACGCAAACGAACGCTGTTTCATGGGGAGGCGCTTCCTGGAGATTGGTCGCTATGATGCCTGAGGCGAGGAATAGATCAGAGCATCCCTAGGGCCTGGTTCCAGATCGATCGATATATTCTGTTCATATGTTTTTACCTAAAAAATCAGATTTAAGACAGGGGGAGGGACATGCGAGACAGTCGACCGAATCAGCGCCACTGCACGCATTCAATGCCAACACCGGAACAAATAAACGCTCGATACCTGGATCCATTCGATCGATGGCATCGATCCGCAACGGATTGATTTAGCGAAGTCAATCGCGTGACAGAGCACGCAAAAAGCACGCAGCCTGATCGAGGCGGGAATAGATCGTCAGAAATTTCCTTAGGAAAAAACTCTGACTTGTTTAGGAATGCGAAAAATCACTAGCAAACCCGACACGATCGCGACGCGATGGGTGGGCGTGCGTTGGATGCAACGGCTGATCGCCAGTCATGGCAGAGAGCAATTCTTGGTGCATGCGATGTCCGCCATGGTGCCGGTCGGTGCGCAGGCGTGAGAGCCATGGAACCAGTGCGTCGATGGGCATGGCTTCGCCGAGAAGATTTCCCTGTGCCAGATCAACGTGGAGAGCAAGAACAAGGTCCAGATCCTCCTCACGGGATACGCCTTCGACAGTCACCGCAGCGCCGATGCCATGAACCATGGTGACGATGCCCTCCAGGAGTCGCGCTCCGCGTTTGTCGTTACTACATCTCTCGACCAGCGAACGATCGATCTTGATGTAGTTCAAAGGCATGTAGCGAAGGTGCTCAAGTGCGCTGTAGCCCGTGCCGAAGTCGTCGAGAGCGAGGACAAATCCATGCGCCCGAAGCACATTCAGGTGGCGCAGTGAGTGAGCGTTCCTGACGAGCGGGGCACTCTCGACGATCTCGACGATCACACGCGAGGGATGATGCCCAGCCTCTGCCGTAAGGCGAATGAGTTCATCCACGTTCTTGCGATCGACGATCCAGTCCCAGGGAACATTCATGGCGACCGCGACCTCGCCATGTCCGGCGCGATCCAGGGTCGAGAGGCAGGCCAGGCACGAGGCCAGGATCTGCCGTGTAAAGGCTACGCCAAGGCCTTCTTTAACGATCTGTGCAAGAAAAGCGTCGGGACGCAGGATGCCCAGGGTGGGATGTACCCAGCGTGCCAGGGCTTCAACGGCGACGACCTTGCCATCGGTAAGGTGGAACTCTGGCTGAAACCACGGTTCGATTTCCCCGCGTGCCAGTGCGCCACGCACGTCGGTTCGCCCGACGGCAAGATGGTGCGGTGGGGTTGCACCGACCGGACCCGTGCAGGTGACGGTAGGTGCGTGCGTGGTGGCCATGGGCGTTTCCAGGTGACGTTCTGACGTACTCACCAGGAAATGCGGGGATTTGCTGGAAAACCCGACAGCGGATAAAAAATATTTCTTGAAGGGACGGTCCTGCGGGGATACATCGATGTAGATTGGCGATGGCGGGAACTGCAAGGGCAACGTATGAACGGAACGGACAGTAAGACGGATGGTTTCTCGGACTTGCTCGATCGGATCGCGAACGGCGATTCGGCTGCTCTGGGCGAGGCGTATTCCACCGTCTATGCGGAGATGAAGCGGAACGCCCGCAGCCAGCTACGCCGGGGTGGTGGCAGCTTCAACACGACCGCGCTCGTCAACGAGACCTACCTTCGCATCGTCAATTCCAAGATGGCGCCGAAGGATCGCGGTCATTTGCTGGGCATTGCGGCAAATGCCATGCGCCAGATCCTGGTGGATCATGCGCGCCACGTGGGCGCACAGAAGCGGGGTGGGGGGCTTATGCACCTCACCCTCGATGCATCTCAAATGCAGATCGCAGATCCCGCAGGCGAAGTCCTTTCGTTGGACGACGCGCTATCCGAACTGGAGAAGATCGACCCTGTCCTGGCCAAGGTGGTCGAGTGGCGCTACTTCGGTGGTTACAGCGAACGAGAAATCGCCGAAAACCTCGAAGTCACCGAGCGCACCGTGCAGCGGTATTGGCGTAAGGCGCGCGCTTTCCTGCTCGTGCAATTGGCCGACGATCACGCGTAGTCGCACGCAGGCCGTGCGCAAAGGCCTGCTCTTCTACTTCATTACATGGCGCGACACCGTATTGCCGCAGGCGTTTAAGACACGGCTCTTATGGCGTGCCTCGCTGCGTCATTGCCCAAGTTCCGACAAACGCTCACTGCGTGTCGGGTTCTTGTGTCCCATTTCGTATTCCTGATGGCTACAGCGTTGGCGACAGTTCTGTAGTCGACGCGGGTTGTGGCCTTTCCCCCGGGCCACATCCATCCTGCTTAAGGACGTGCAAGACGTAGCGGCACTGTCGTGAGACAACGCAAGCCGGCGGGGAGGAGTTTTTTTTATCACTCCCCGCCACCCATTCATACCGCCTCAAACCGACCACTTTGGGGTAATGAGTGCGCGGCCTCCCGCAAGTCGGTTCGTCGTGTTCAACCATGAGTCAAGCAGGTCATGGCAGATCGGAGGCGTTATGAAGGCGCCCTGGACGATGTCGGCTTGTGCTTGGGCGACGAACGCGAGGTCATCTCGGTTGTTGACGCCGTCGGCAGTCACTTTGATGTTCATTTCGCGGAGCATGTCGATGAGTGACCGCACTATGACGGCGTCGCGCAACGACCCATGCCTTGCCTCGACGAGCGAGGCGTCCAGCCTGATGCTTGCGACGGGAAGGGAGCGAAGGTGATGGTGTGTATGGCTGGCCGAACCGAAATTCGACAGACACACTTCGATCCCATGCCGACTTAGTCGGGTGATGCCTGCGATCGCCGAAGGCATGTGCATAAGCGGTGTCTCGTCCGATATCTGCACAACGAGGTTGTAGGGCGCCACGTTGGCGTCGCACACGACCTGCAGCGCCAGGCTGATTGCCCGGGCATCCTCGATCCAAGTCCATGGCACCGTTACGCACACGCGAAGGTGGTGATGACCGTTGTCCGCCAGCGTCTTCAACGTACGCGAAGCGGCCACGATGATGCCGTGATCCAGATGCTGGCGTCTTTCGTGATCAGCTAGCGCGGCCATCCTCGGCAGCTCCAAGGCTGCGATCTGCAAACGAGACAGGACTTCGATCGCCGTGATTCGCCCCGTCAGCACACTTAGCTGCGGCTGGAAGCGGTCGAATGAAAAGATGCTCGACGTCTGGCTCTGACGTTGGTCATACCCGACTTGGCCTCGAGCTGGTATCGCATTTTTGTCCAGGGTAACCCGGGTAAAGCCTGGATCGGACATGGGTGCTGCCGGCCATGGTCATGCTCGCAACGAAATCGGGAGCTCTCATCGTTGAGATACGTGGAATGCGGCTACAACCCGACAGGTTGTCCGGCCGATGGTAGTGCTTGCGGACAACCTGTCGTCTTTCGCGGTCACAGTTCGCATTACATGGATGGAGCTGATCCGGTTTGTACCTCCCTTTATTCGATTTGTTCTCAGGGGGCGCGACGAGTCGGGTTTGCTGGAGATTTTGCGCATTAGATTGAAAACAAATCTTCCCAGACATGGGATAAGCAATGGAGCCGAAGACATGAAAGCTGATCACATCGAATACCGCATCAGTGGCAGCCTTCAAAGCAGCTGGCAGATCTTCAGGCAGGGCATGCCGATAGGCATCCGCCGCTCCATCTTGGACGCTGTAGGTTTTGCCACTCACCTCGCCGAGCGCGAGGCGACGTTGAGCTTCGCTTCGACGAAGGTCACCATCGATCGTCGCTTCGGAAACCCCGGGCTTTGCATTTCGCCTGAGCTGCCTTTGACCTCATCCATCGCTGCGACGAAGCATTCTTGATGACTCGACGACGGTCGAAGCGTTGCGCTAAATAAATGACGAGGTCATTGGCCCGTTACCAATTATTCGCGTCGACCGAGATCAATTACCAAGGTAGCGATCATCTTGTGGATCTGCTACCACGAGCTTCTCAAAGGCTATCAATCGTAGACATTGGTGATAAGGCGCGGCATCGCTGCCGGTTGGGCGGTGCGGAGATAGTCTCTGAAGTAGCTGAGTAAGCGTTCCCGTTCAAAGTCTGCGATTGGTTCCATACGCGTCGTGTATTGCACCGATGTCTCTGTGCCAGAGCTTGTGCACTGCGTGCGCGCGACTGGAGTGCTTTGGGTCTCTGTTACGGGCAACGTCTCCCCGGCACAGGTGGGCGCGGTGATCGCACCACGGAAAATAATCTCTCCGCCAGATGTTGCGTGGGCATTTGGCGCGATGGCCAGGGCCGTGATCCAAAGAGAGAAAAATGCAATTTTGCGCATCAAGCAATTCATGATTGTCCCCATCGTTCAACTGCACCGCGCGCCTCGCGCACGGTCAGTGCTTCAAGATAGGTATGCGTAAATGTTCGGGTGTACACGACACCTTCAAGCGAGATTTGTGAGCGCGCATCGCAGCATCGTCGCAATGCTTCCGCACACCTTGATGGTTCATCACGGGTGTTGGGACATCAGCAACGTAAGGCGCTCGCGCCTCTGCGCCCGTGTTAAGTCCGCCGAAGTGGTTCTGCTTTCAGAGCACGTCATCGGGCGCTTCAATGGCAGCTTCCGGCGTGGAGTGCTGGATATGCCGAGTGACTGCAGGCCTGACTTTCGACCCATGTCAGGCAAGGCAAAGTGTGGTTATGTTGGGGTTTGTGCAGTCCACTGGGGAATTCCTGATGCTACGTCTTCGTACGCTTGTCATAGCCACGTCCATTGCGTTGGCCGCCTGTTCGCAGCAATCGAACGAACAGGCGGCGCCGCCTGTTTCCGTTCCCGTTCCCGCCGGCACCGCGCCAGCCAAGGCATCCACAGCGGCGCCGGGGGCCGAGATCAGTGCCGTAAACCCGTTCCTCTCGCCCAGCACGCTGCCGTTCGAGGCGCCGCCGTTCGACAAGATCAAGGATGGCGACTACCAGCCGGCGCTAGAGGAGGGTATGAAGCAGCACCTCGAGGAGGTCAACAAGATCGCCGACAACCCGGATGCGCCGACCTTCGAGAACACCTTCATCCCCATAGAGAAGTCGGGTCAGCTGCTGTCCCGCGTTCGTCGCGCTTTCTTTGCGGTGACGGGTGCCAACATCAACGACGTACTGCAGAACGTGCAGCAGATCGAAGCGCCCAAGTTTGCGGAGCATCAGGACGCCATCGTCATGAACGGCAAGCTCTTCAAACGCATCGAGACGATCTACAACCAGCGTGATTCGCTCAAGCTCGATCCGGAATCGAAACGCCTGGTAGAGGTCACCTACCAGAATTTCGTGCGTGGCGGTGCAAAACTTTCCGATGCCGACAAGGCCAAGCTCAAAGACCTCAACAAGGAAGAGTCCACCCTGCGCAATCAGTTCACCAAGAAGCTGCTGGCTGGCACCAAGGCCGGTGCGCTGGTGGTGGACGACAAAGCCAAGCTCGATGGGTTGTCCGATGGCGACATCGCCGCCGCCTCGCAGGCTGCAGCCAGTCGCAAGATGGACGGCAAGTGGGTGATCCCATTGCAGAACACCACGCAGCAGCCGGCGTTGCAGAACCTCAACGATCGCGCCACACGCGAGCAGTTGTTCAAGGCATCATGGAATCGTGCGGAAAAGGGTGACGACAATGACACGCGCGAGCTGATTTCCCGCATCGCGCAGATTCGCGCTGAGCAGGCCAAGCTGCTGGGATTCTCCAGTTATGCCGCCTGGAAGCTTGAAGACCAGATGGCCAAGACACCGGAAGCGGCGATCACCTTCATGGACAAACTGGCTCCGGCCGCTACCGCGCGTGCGGAGCGCGAGGCCAAGGACATCCAGGATGTGATCGACCAGCAGAAGGGTGGTTTCAAGGTCGAGGCATGGGACTGGGACCACTATTCCGAGCAGGTTCGCAAGGCCAAGTACGATCTGGACGAGTCGCAGATCAAGCCCTACTTCGAGCTGGATAATGTGCTGCAGAACGGCGTGTTCTACGCCGCCAACCAGCTCTACGGCCTGACCTTCAAGGAGCGCAAGGACATCCCCGTCTGGCAGCCTGACGTGCGCGTGTTCGAAGTGTTCGACAAGGACGGCACCTCCATGGCGCTGTTCTATTGCGACTACTTCAAGCGCGACAACAAGCAGGGTGGCGCATGGATGAGCAACCTGGTGGCGCAGTCCAAACTGTTGGACACCAAGCCCGTGGTGTTCAACGTCGCCAATTTCACCAAGCCGGCGCCCGGCCAGCCAGCACTGCTGTCATTCGACGACGTCATCACCATGTTCCATGAGTTTGGTCATGGTTTGCATGGCATCTTCGCCAATTCCGAGTATCCGAGTCTTTCGGGTTCGGCAACGGCTCGCGACTTCGTGGAATTCCCCTCGCAGTTCAACGAGCACTGGGCCTCTGATCCGAAGGTCTTCGCCAACTACGCGAAGAACTACAAGACCGGCGAACCGATGCCACAGGAACTGGTCGATAAGCTCAAGAAGGCCAAGACGTTCAACAAGGGCTACGAAATGACCGAACTGCTCGGCGCCGCGTTGCTCGATATGAGCTGGCATAGCCTGTCGGCCGATGCACCGAAGCAGGATCCGGACAAGTTCGAGATGGACGCGCTCGCCAAGGCCAAGATCAACCTGAGCTACGTGCCGCCGCGCTACCGCTCCAGCTACTTCCAGCACATCTGGGGCAACGGCTACGCCGCCGGTTACTATGCCTACCTGTGGACGGAAATGCTGGCTGACGATGCCTTCCAGGGCTTCGTCGACAAGGGTGGCCTGACCCGCGAGAACGGTGACCGCTTCCGCGCGATGATCCTCTCGCAGGGCAACACGCAGGACCTCGCCACGTTGTACAAGAACTGGCGCGGCAAGGACCCGAGCATCGAGCCTATGCTGCTTAATCGCGGTCTAAAGGAAGCACCGCCTAAGAAGCAATGATTTCTTGGTGTTGAAACAGGAAAGGGTCGGCTACGCCGACCCTTTTCTTTTGGACGGCCGACAACTGCGTCAAGACTTGCCGACCAGCTGCGGGGGATGACATGGTTAAAGACAATGTGACAGGGTTAAGGGACAGACGACAAAGGGCCTCGAAGGCGATCATCAAAAAACAGGCCAACTTGCCAAGTTCGTATTCTTGATACTTAGGTAGGTGTTGCGTCAGAACCCAGCGGTGTAGTTCAGCGACACTGAGCCGATGCCAGACGGTGCCAGTTCGTGTTGCTGGAAGGAGACGCCCAGGTTCAGACGCTGGTTCTTGCCCAGATCCATACCTAGCCCGGCGCCAAAGCCCAAGGACGTGTAATGGCTGCCAGGCAGGGCGACGCTGAAGTTGCTCAAGCCTGCGATAGCACTGGTTCCCGACACGGCACCCGACTGGAAGCTCAGGTTTTGCGTCACGCTGGCGGACAGCGAACCCGTCAGGCGATCCGTCAGCTTGATATCCATGTTGGTTCCCAGCAAAGCGTCGAGCGTGCGTTGCTTTACACCGTTGTAAGTCACCGGGTAGACCGCTCCGGATTCGGTGTATCCATCGACGTCCAGTTGCGACAGACGCAGGCCGATGAACGGCGTCAGGCTCACCATATTGGAAAGCGGCACCACGTAGGTGGCCTTGACTTGCTCAGCGTTTCCAAGCGAGTCGGCGTTGCCGCTGGCGGCTTCAGAATAGGCGCTGCTCATGCGAGCGATGTCCAGCGACGAAGCGTTCGTTGCGGCCGAGGCCTGGATGCCCAGACCGGTACCGTCCTGGCGTGCATTCCACCCCAGGAAACCACCGAACAGTGGCCGCCTGTCCGACATCGTGACACCGTCCGCGGAGGTGTTGCCCAATCGCTGGTCGCCGAACAGACCGAAGCGCCACTGCGGTGTTATGGCGAAGCCAACCGTCACGCTGGCGTCGTTCATGCGCCCGCTGGACTCCTTGGCCGAACCCAGCCCGATGCTCACGCACATATGGTTCGCACCGAAGTCATCGCAGTCATAGCCCAGGCTATTGGCCAGCATGCCCATGCTCAGACTGTTGACGGTCGAGATGCCCGAGGCCTCACGGTTGATGGTGGCCTGCGTCAAGCTGTTGTTGGGCATGACGTACAGAACCACATCGTTGTTGGCGTAGGAGATCATGTAGCCCAGCGGTGCGAGGGCTGCGTCGCTGAGGTTCACCATCGAGAACTGGCCATTCAACGTGCCGGCCGTAAGCAGGTCGTAGTGCCCGACCGTATAGGCACCGGCTGCCGGATCCAGTGTCAGCGTGCCGCTCACATTGGCGGTCCCGGCGACATTCAGCGGCATGCTCTTGCCTGGGGCGATGGCTTCCACCAAGGTCGCATTGTTGCCTTGGGTGTAGGCCTTGACGCTGACCGGGCTGCTGCTGCCACTGATGTTGAGGGTGCCGTTGTTGACGACGCTATTGGAGTTGGCGATGGACCCTGTGCCCATCAGGGCAAGCGTTGCATGGTTGTTGATCGTGGTCGTGCCGCTATAGGTGTTGGTGCCAGCGAGAGTGGCCGTGCCACCAGCCACCGTCAGCGAGCCGCGAGTACCTCCAGCGATACCGCCGTCAGCGATCACGCCAGTGAAAGTGCTTGAACCATCGCTGATGGTCAGCGTTTGTGCGCCCAGGGCGACATTGCCGGTGCCAGCGAGGTCTGTTACGGAAGCGCCCGCCGTCGTCTGCGAAATATCCAGCACACCGTTGTTGACCACGCTGGCCGAGTTGGCGATCGAACCGGCACCCGCCAACGCCAGCGATGCGCCGGTGTTGATCAGCGTATTGCCGGTGTAGGTGTTGACTCCCGACAATGTGGCCGTGCCGCCGAGGACGCTGAACTGGCCACCGACAGCACCCAGGTTCAGGTCCTGCGTGCTGCCATCGGCGATCACGCCCGAGAAGGTGCTGACGCCGTTGGTGATGGACAGGTTCTGGTTGCCCAGATAGATGCGCCCCGCACCGGAAAGATCGACGATGGAAGCTCCCGCCGTGGTCTTGGAGACGTCGAATGTGCCGTTGACCGCCACCGCGCTGGAGTCGGCGATGCTGCCGTTGCCGGTGAGGGCAAGGTAGGCACCCGCATTGACCGCCGTGGAGCCGGTGTAGGTGTTTACGGCGGTCAGTGCCAGCACACCCGTGCCAGCCACTTCGACCGTGCCAGGCGTAGCGCCATTGGCGATCACCGAGTTGATGGCAGTGGTGGTACCGGCCGCTACATTGAAGACCGGATCGCCGGACACTGTGATGTGGTTGTCGATCGTCGTGGTGGCCGTGGTGATCAGCGTGGCAGGTTGGCTGGCGCTGCTGACCAGCGCCAGCGTACCGGTACCCAGCGCAGCGCCGGCATTGATCTCCAGCGTGGCACCGCCGTCCACCGTAATGCCGCCGGTGAACGTGTTGCTACCCGTCAGCAACTGCGTGCCGCCTTGAATGATCATGGCGCCGGCGCCGGCGATGGTGCCGGAATAATCCGCGGTGCTGCTGCCATCGCTCACGACCAGATTGTTGCTGCCCAAGTTCACGGTGGCAGACGGCGACGAACTGGCCAGCGACATGACGGCCACCGGTGCGGTCGCGCCGCCAATGTTCAGCGTCGAGTTGCTGTCCAGTGTCACTGAGCTGGCCCCGGACAAGCTGCCGGTCCCGGTCACATTCAGGGTGTCGCCCGAGCTCACCTGTACGGCGGCTCCTCCGACCACCGTCGATCCGCTGCCGATGGTGTTGGTGTTACCGGCGAAGTTGATCGTGCCGCTGCCCTGCAACGTGCCCATGAAGTCGACGTTGGTCACGGTCAGGTCGTTGCTGCCAAGGTTCAACACACCGTCGCCGCTCAGACCGGTCAAGGTCATGCCGCTGTTCGCGCCTGAGATATTGAACAGGCCGTTGTCCACCACGGTAGCCGACGCGGCCAGCGAACCTGCGCCGGTCACGTCCAGGACGCCGCCCTGGTCGACGGTCACCGTGCCGCCCAGCGCATTGGCGCTGGAAACATTGATGGTGCCGTTGTCGATCACGTTGGCGCTGGAGGCAATCGAGCCTGCGCCGCTCATATCCAGCGCCGCACCGCTATTGACCGTAGTCGAACCGGTATAGGTGTTGGCACCGGTCAGTGTGGTCGTGCCGCCGGCCAGAACAACCGAGCCGCCGGTTGCCGTGGAGACGATACCGCCGTCGGTGATGCTGCCCGAGAAGGTGCTGTTGCCGCTGGCGTTGGAGATAGTCAGCGTCTGACCACCAAGTGCAACGGCACCCGCGCCGCTCAGGTTCTGGATGGTGGCTCCACTGGTGGTTTGCGAGAGGTCGAAATGACCGTTGTCGATCACGCCGCTGGATGAAGCGATCGAACCGCTGCCGCTCAGCGCCAGCGTGCTGTTGGACGCAACGTTGGTGGCGCCGCTGTAGGTGTTGACGCCGCTCAGGTCCAGCACGCCGTTGTTCTGCACAAGCAGCGTGCCCGAAGACGCACCGTCGGTGATCGCGTTGGAGATGATGGTCGTCGTACCGGGAACCACCGAGATGGCAGACTCACCGGAAATCGAGACAGCATTGCTGATAGTGGTCGCGCCTGTCGTCAAAGTGGCGGGCGTGCTGCTGCTTCCCACCAGGGCCACCGTGCCTGACCCCAGCGCCGCGCCCGACGTGGCATACAGATCGCCGCCAGCGTTGATGGTCGTGCCACCGTTGTAAGTGTTGCTACCCGAGAAAATCTGCACGCCGGCACCGCCGATCACGACGTTGCCGGTGCCGCTGATCGAGCCGCCGAAAACAGCGCCGCCGGTAGCGGTCGGCGCGATCGTCAGCGTGTTGCTGCCCAGCGTCACGGCGGTGTTGTTGTTGTCGTCGCTGGCCAGACCCTGCAGCGTGTTGTTGGCGCCCAGGGCCAGAACGGCCGTCGGCGTCGCGCTGCTGGAACAGCTGGCATCACCCGTCGCGACGCAGCCGCCGACACGGCCTAGCGTTACACCGCTGCTGTTGATCAGGGTGTCGATCGCGCCCAGCGTCAGCGTGCCGGCTTCGACCGAGGTGGCGCCGGTGAACGTCTGCTGCTGCGAGAGCGTCACGTTGCCGCCGTTGGCTCCGGTGCTGTCGTCCTTGATCAGCGTGCCCGCGAGCACCGGGCCGATGCCCATTTCCTGACCGTTGCTGATCACACCGGCGTAGGTGCCACTGGTGCCCTGATCGAACAGAACGTTTCCGCCAGCACTGGTGATGTTCGCATTGCTCGAGGACAGATTCGCAGTGGTGATGTCCAGGGTCGAGCCGGTCTCCAGAATCGTGCCACCGGAGTAGGAGTTGCTGGTGCCGGTGATTTGCAGCGTGCCGCTCATCAGGTGCAAAGCGCCCGTGCCGGAAACGTTGTTGGCAAACACGTCGCCGCCGTTTTCGACGAACTGCAACTGACTGGTGCCGTTGAGCACTACGTTGACGCCCGCGTTGGCGAACTCGTTGCCGGCCACGCGAAATTGGGCACTGTTATTGACGACAATCGAACTGCCCGAAAGCAGACCTAGCGATTTGCTGCTACCAGCACTGAAGTCGAACAAGCCGGAGCCGTCCAGGGTCAGCGCACCGGCCACTGCGGTGCCCGTCTCGAAGAGGCTGGACGGAATGGTCGAACTCAGGTTGTTGACGGCATCGCCCAACGTCAGCATCGCACCAGAGCCGATGCCGATTTCGCTATTGGTGCCGACTGCATTCAAGGTAGCCAACTGATTGTTGGCTGTGATGTTCAACACCGCCGGCGAGGGCTTGCTCTTGGTGTCATCCAGCAGGATGCCAGAAATGTTGTTGCTGAAGACATTGGTGGCGGAGAGCGTCACGTTGCCCGAGTCGATCGTGATCGGACCGGACACATTCGCCGACGTGCTGATGGTAACGCCACCGGAACCAGCAAAGGTCAGGCCGTTGGTGCCGGTGATGACCGATGAAATGGTCGCGTTCGTGGTACCGAGGGCGCTGGCTTTGTCGGTAGCGTTGGCGCCGCCCAGCCAGATCACGCCTTCGCTGCCACCAAAGGCCAAGGTGCCACCGCTGAGGGAGCTACCGCTGTTCAAGATCAGACCGGCCGGATCAGTGCCGTCGCCCAAGGTCAAGGTTTGGCCGGTCAAGGTGAGAGTCTTGCCCTGATCTTCGAGCGCGAAAGCCGCGAGATTGCCGCTGGCCGTGGCTGCTGCACTCAGACTGACGAGGTCGGAGCCTGTGCTGGACGACAGCGTCGTCGCGAAATTGCTGGCGTCGGTTGTGGCGTTGGCAGTGACGTAGCCGTTCGTCGCGTTGTAGGTCATAAAAAAGTACGGACCAGCGATTTTGCTGCCAGGCGCCGTCGTGCCCGTGCCGGCCGCGTTGGTCGCCATCCAGGCGGGCGCCATGCCATTGATCAGCGAGGCCACTCCTTGACCGTTGAACACATCGGACTTGCCGCCCAACGAGGTGGCGGTATCGGGGGCAATGATCAGCGTGTCGTTGCCGGTACGGTCGATACCGTTGGTGAAGGTGATGGTCTCGCCTGCCGTATCAGACGACGCGCCGCCCATCAGCTGCAGCGATGCTGTGGCAGAGATGTCCATGGCCGCGAAAGTAATGGCGCCAGCGGTGGTTTGATTCGAGTTCTGGATCACCAGGGTGCGCTGTGTGTTGGACAGCGTGCCCCAGCTCGTGGTGTTGCCATCCACGTCGATGTTGCTGCCTCCGCCAAGGAACACGCCTCGCTCAGATGCATTGAACGAGGCACCCGTCTGCAGGATCCCGCTGTTTAGCTCCACTTCGCCGATCAGCGGGCCCGAGGTGGCACCCAGGGCCTGATCGTTCATTACCGTGACTGTCGGCGCGCCGGTATTGCCGATGATGATGTTGCCGTAGAAATTGGGACTCGCGGCCGACAGCGTCAAATGACCATTGTCAGCCGAGCTGAGGTCATCGATGGTCAGATCGGACACGCCGGTCGCATTGCCGATGCCGACATTATTCGTACCCAGCGATACCAACGGGCCATTCAGAACAACGGAACTGCCGTTGACATTGATGGTGGCCGCTTCGCCATCGACGGCGATCGGGCGCGCGGTGGTAAAGGGCGAGCTGCTGCTGAATTGGCCGCTGCTGGTGCCGATAGTCAGCGTGCCATTGCCTTCGTCCAGGCTGTTGAAGACAATCCCGTTGTCCGCCTGGACGCTGCCCAGAATATTGCTGGCGTTGTAGGTGTAGGTGGGTGAGGGTGCAGCACCCAAGGCTGCGTCACTGGCGATGATCAGGTTGCCGGCAGTGATCGTGGTGCCACCGGTATAGGTGTTGGTACCGCCGAGCGTGACTGAGAAGCCCTTGTCATTGCCGAGCTCCATCACAAAGCCCACATTGGGCGTGCCGACGAGAATGGGATTGGTGGGCGTGCCCAGGTTGACGAGATCGAGGCCGGTGAATGACGTGCCGGTGGCACTGCTGCCGTCGATGGCGCCATTGGCCAGCGTCGCGTTGCTGATGCCGCCGGTGTTGACAATGTTCTGGCTCAGAATGAAGCCAGGCAACTGGTACGCATGCACCGTGCCGGTCACGCCCGGCATCGTGGTAGTGCTGTTGGGATTCAGATTCCATTGCGACGCCAACGCTGCGTCGGCCACCGACAGATAGGGCAGACCCAAGCCATTGTTGGCGTTGCGGTAGGCCTCGGCTTCGACGAAGTCAGCATAAGCGCCGGTCATCTTGTCCAGGCCTGGCGTCGAGGCGCCCGTTGCGCCCAGGATGTTGCTAGTGGTGGTGAAGAACTTGGACGACTTGTTCTTGAGAATTCTGTACTCAAGGCCGCGATAGACATCACTGACCAGCTCAGTGAGGCTGCCCGGAATCGGGGCGCCGGTGGCGGTGTTCACCGTTTCCGGAACCCCATCGTTCAGCGGTAGCAGCAGATTGACCGACTCCATTTGTTGGTAGAACTGCTCGGTCGTCAGATTCGAGTAGTTCGCGATGACGTTGACGAACACCAACGGGTCGGACTGGCCGAAGATCGAATTCTCCAGCGCCGTGAAGCTGTGGTGGCCGTCGGTCAGGTACAGCTGGCCGCCAGGCCCGATCACGACGGGTTCGATGGACGTCAACAGATTGGCTTGCAGCGCTGCCTGTGACGTAAACAGATTGAAGGCGGCGGTCTTCTGGTTGACCTCGGCGAAGCCTTCGTCCATCTGCGTGGGCCGCAAACTGTCCACGGAAACTTCGTACAGCGCGTTCGGGCCGGCTGAGATGGATGCAGCATTGGCGGCGTTGTAAGTCTGAAATGCACTGATCGGCAGCTGACCGGCCGCGACAGGGGTGCTGTAGACCGAATACGCCAGCAGTTGCGCTGCGATTATTGCCTCCACCAAATGCCTTCTCTTCAAACGAACAGACGACTGGAGCTTTTTGGTGTCCCTTTTCGAGGCAGTCATATTGATCTCAACCCTGGTGTTTAGTTACAAAAAAACCCGCGCAGCGGCGGGAATGTTTTACGGCGGGAACAAATGTGAAGTCCCGCACACTAGAGACTGGAGATGTCAGAAAAAAGTCAAAGAGAAGTCCACGGTCATTTGGCAGCGACATCCATAGAAGCGCATTCCCGTCGCTTCGCATTTTCTTCCGCTCCGCCCGCGTGCGCATACATCCTGGGACGGATGTGGGGTGCAGAAAATGCGTGCCGCGTGCCTCTCTGACGGAGCGGAATTTTCATCCAACCAAAAGAGCACGACGGCTGATTGCACACGCTAGTCAGCGAAATTACGAGCACCTGAAAACGACGCCAATATCACTACAAATGCTGTCCGGTACAGGCTGCTACCCGCAGAAATTTTCGATACTGACCCACAAGCTGTTATCACTTTGGCTCGAGCGGAAGCGAATACCAGTCGAACTAGCGATGGGTAGTCGTTTGTTCCTACCAAAGTCGCTCCTCTCGATATGAAACATGCATGAGCATCTTCATATTCGGGCTCTAACTGCACTTGCCGACATCCAATTGGGCGTGGATTTGCGCTTCAAGACCAGTTTGATGCAGTCGCGAATCATCCGTTCAGTCGCTTCCGAATGTAGCAAGCATTTACGACGCGTCTACGTAATAACATGCACCTTGACATTCGGTCACTGGGCGTCGACAGGATGATCATCCGCCACGTCAAGTGACGATGGAGAGCATTCAGTGACTGAGGGGTAGGGCGACGATGCTCAGAGAGTGCGTCATGGTGGCCCAGCCTAAGGGTGAAGCAGGGCTCCATCATTTTGTGGCGCCACTTTAGGACCGGTGGTGAATATCGGTGAGCGGCACGGCAACCTGCGCAACGCTCAGATCAACATTGTCCAGGCTTATCACTTCGTGCAGATGTCGCAACACGACAACGACGGTCAGCTAGGAGGCCACGCGCAGCACGCCAAAGACTTACGCCTGCAGGCCGATGCCGAGTTGCGCGCGGCGGCAGATGTATCCAATGCAGAGGGGCGCTGATAAGGCGTCCAATCTTCCAGAGTGACGGCGGCTAGCTGTTGCGAAGACGGTCGACCAAGGCGGGGATCGCGATGAATGGTTCGCCGACTGATGCTAGATCAGTCAACCCTCGCGAAGGATTTATTCTTGGCTCTCAACGAGCACCCCAACTTCAGAGATTAAGATTCCCGATTATTGGCGGCAGCCGCACGCACATACGAGCCGCATATCCGAGGCGATAACTTCGCCTTATCGTCGGTGCTGGTGAGGAGGTGGGTGCATTTAGCCGAGTTGGCGCGGGGCAGGTGATTAGGGCAGGTTATCGAGGGTAGGGTGGGTGTCTGCTTCCGTCGGCGGTTTCAACCGGTGCATGCAACACACTGACAGCTGCCCTCAGCACGTCACCCGTGCGTCATTGTGTTTCGTCGGCGTGCTGGATTGCCTCATTGATGGCTTGTGCACGCCTGGCTATTTGGTCACGGATGGCAGGGCTATGTGTAATGCGCGCCGCTCGCGCTGCATAGGAAACGAAGTTTCGCGGCCCAACATAGAGGTAGGACCGGTTGATCCGTCCACGCTTGATGGGAACAGACTTTTTCGCAACGCCCCGTGCGTTGGTTATCTTGGTTCTGGCACGGTCAGCTTTCCGCACGCCTTTTCTGATGCGGTTGTAAAACCTTGCTACACCGCCGCTTCGGAGCCGCACCCTGCGCCCATCGTAAGTCAGGCCCAGGTATTGCAGGGCAGGTTTAGCGGTCGTGCCAGATAGTCCGAAAAGACACTCCTCCAATTTTTCTGGCTGCACTTCTAATTTGATGGAATTCACAAGAGATTCAATGAGGCTTTTCGCGTTCTCCGCTTGGTCGGGCGGAACGATGCAGAGGACGTCATCGCAGTAGCGTCGATAGAGGCCTCCCCAGGCGTTGACCTGCGCAGCAAGCTGCTCATCGAAATCGAGCATATAGATGTTGGAGAGGACTGCGCTGAGTGGCGTTCCTTGAGGAATACCTTTGGTCTCTTGGTGCACCTGCAAATAGCCTGCGTCAGCAATCCGCTCACGGAATTCCTTGGGTGTGCAAGCGCGTGTCCGACCAGAGGCTTTCGGCGTGTGCATGCTGATGCCGAAGGTGGCGTAAAGCGTTACTTGTTGAACCGTAGAAAAGCGGGTCAGCGAACGATACAGCGCATAGTGGTCGGACGGGAGCGACGAGGTACCTAGGACATCGCACCACTTTCGCCGCAAGAGTTGGTGCTCGAGATTGTCGAAGAAGCCGCTGATGTCATAGGCCAGAGCAACGCAGGGTCGATTGGCATCAATCCATTCGAATGCCTCGTGGGCAAAATGGATATTGCAGCGACCATCGCCGGTTCTAAACGCGGTCACGACGTGATCCAGTTTGAGCTTTCGTAGCCGTTGCTCATACAGCTTGGTCAGCTTCTCGGCGTAATACGCATAAAGCGCCGCGTCGCGATGAGAGGCATAGCTGATAGGCCGACGTTTTTCCTTGACTACGAAGCTGTTGCCCTTACGTCGCAGCTTCCGGATTACTCTGATGTTGGTAATCAGGGGAAAGAAGGACCACCGCGCGACCCGCTCAGGGTTCGATACTGCCGCAGCAATAGCGCTGCGCGTCGGCGGCTTATCGATGTGAAGGTAGGGCCGTGAACGGAGCGGATCATTCGCCATAGTTAGCTGAGGGAGTGGGTCGCGGCTACCCATACTACCCCTCTCAGCTTCCGGAATCCCAAGGGACCCTCGACGGGGCATAGCCACCGTCACCGCTGGTGCAATCACACTGATATTAAACTACTCACTGAGGACCGTTCGCGTGGACATCACTGCCCGACTCGCTTTGGCTCAGCTGCTCGGTACAATGTGGTTCGGTGGCGGGGAGTCCCCGGCGCCGATTGACATCGCAAAAAGCACCCACACCGCCGTTACATGGCGTGGTGCCAAGACCATATGGGCGTTTTCACGATCATCAAGGCCGTCGGATCAACCGAATTTGAGCTGAGGCTCATTGCCAACTAGCTGACCACCTGACTGAGGGTCGCCTGTTGGGCACAATCGACCCCAGCAACAGACCCAACTCGGAACGACCGCTCTTGGGCGATGTCGAGTCCAGGGCAGGGCGATTCGCCCATGTTATTGAAGCTACGAAGGCAACCTGCCCTGGAGGCAACGCTGATACGCCACGGCCACGTATGCGGTAACGCGGCCGCCCGGGTGGGTAACGAGGCGCTGTCGCAATGATTGCGACCCCAGCCTGGCAGGCTCTGTGTCGCCGCAGTGCTCCGATGCCGTTTGAGGCCGCCGTCCATACACTCTAAGCTTGCGGCGACACAGGGGAGTCAGCATGGACATCTAAGGAAGCGACAATTCATCAATTGAGCAAGGCGATACAGACTCGCGGCGAGCACTCGGTCACTCGGCATTTACGCACAACGCCGTTACCGGTCAACGACACGCTTCAGACCATCAGCAAAGATCTGCTCGCCATGTATGCAACGCGTTCGAATAGTACCGGTACGTTCGGCGCGGACCCGACGGTTCATCGATTTCCAATCTTTCTGACGGAATATCAGCAGGATGCGCTGTCGTTTTACGACTTCACGACCAGGTCGCTGAGACTCATCGAGGAGGAAATGGCCAAGACGTTATTGGCCAGTGGCGGTTTTGTGTTGTTCCTGCGCTACGCGCAGAACAACAACGATTATCTGCTCGTGGCAGTGCTGAAACTTAAACCAGGTGCTGGAATCAATGAGCAGACCTTGGATCTCGAGCCCACTCTTAACATCGACGTAAATCTGCTGCATGAAGCGGCACGCATCAACCTCAGCCAATACCTAGCCGGTACGCAGCCGTACCTAACGTTCATTCGCGGCAAGTCGCGCGCTGGCAGCGTTACTGAGTATTTTCGCACCGCCTTGGCGTGCCAAAATTTCACCAGTGCCAAGTTTCATACCGAGCAACTGATCCAGGCCGCCAACGAATTTGTTGACGCACGCGAAGATCTGACCAGCGAGGATGATCGACGCCGGGAGTTGATCGAGATGCGCGCACGCCTTTATGACTGTTTTGCGCAGAACAAAAAGGAAGTCGTGCTTCAAACACTAGCGGCGGCGATCATGCCTGAAGATCCTGACAACTTTATGGACTTTATCCGCGACGCCGCACTGACCGAGCGTTATCAGCTCTCCCACCGCTTCCAGCCCGACCGGAAGACGTTTGATCGGCTCAAACGCATCCAAGGGCGCATCGGCAAAACGATCACACTAAGTTTTTCTGTGGAAGACGTGCAGCAAAGCCGCGTCGCCTACGACTCCGTCACGAACGTGATCGTTCTGTCCGAGCCATCGGACGAACTGATTCGGGGAATTGAAGACAATGTCCTCGCTCCCTAAGTCACCGCACGCGTGGGCCCTCTGGCTGTTCGCCACGTTGGACGGCGTCCACGAACTCGGCAATGGCGTCTATTGCGGCCTACTGCCTGCCAGCTATGACTTCGCGACCGTAGTGGATGAGCTCGAACTTCATGCGCCGAAGGTGCGCGCGCTCACTCAACCGGCGACCCGGTCGATCGAGTTCGATCCCGCCGCCGGCAACGTGTACCAAACGGTCGAACAACTGGTCGGTACACCCGTCAATCAAGCGCGAGTGCCGGACGTTTTCACCATCCGCGAGCTCGCCTACACCACACCCGCCGAGCCGCTGCCCGAACGAATCCAGGGCTATCTGCAAGCCGTCCAGCTCTGGTCTTTGATGATTGAATTGGCGGATCACGTCGTCAAAGTGCCACCCTCACTTTTTTTCATCGAAAGCCCCTCACGCAAGATCGAAATCAGTTTGCGATTCGATGCAGTGAGTCTGCGTCCCTTGTTGGGGCTGGAGGAATTCAGTCGCGACTTTGTCCGAACGGATTTACATCGGGAGCAAAAGCGCGACATGGTGCGCGCCGCGTTGCTCGATGTCCTGTCGGGCTCCGGTCGCGCCACGATGGGTGCTTTGATCGAGCAGTTCGACGCCTTCGTGCAGCAAGTCAAAGATGCCTACGCCATCTTCGCGGCCGACTTTTCTTATCAGAAGGTTCGATCAGAAGTCGAAAAGCAAAACCTCGATGACACCTTGCGCCTCAACAAGACGCTTGCCGACTTACAAAATCAACTGCTCGCGCTGCCAGCGGCCTTGATCCTAGCGGCAGGTAGTCTCGAAGTAGGAAACGGCGTCAAAAACCTCTCGATTGTCATCGGTGTCGTGATTTTTGCCGTCCTTATGATCGTCCTCGTGGCGAATCAAAAGAGTTCGGTCTGCTCGATTGCTAAAGAAGTCAGGCTACGCAAAACACTGATCGACAAACAGCCACTTGAGGTCACCTCACGATTTACCGATGCGTTTACCGATATCAGTACGCGAGTCGCTAAGCAGAACAATACGCTCAATGGCGTGCTCGGTCTGATTGCCATTGTGGTGTTGTGCGTGCTCAGCATGGCATGGCATCAAAGCGTCGCGCAAAACTCCGGCGGAGCGACCAAGCCCATCGCAGCTCCTATAGCAGCTGCTCCCGCAGAAAAGGTGCCGGCACCCAACGTGAGGATGCCCGCTCGTACGGCGACAGCGCCGCACGGCAGCGGTCATTGAACATGCTGTCAAGAAGCATCAGTGGGAAGACATCGCGGCGATGACGCGTGGCCGTGTGACCAAGAATATGTGTGTTACGCATTGGGTGGCACGACCGATGACGGTGATCGGGCTCGCCTTATTGAGAACGTATCTAAAGGATTCTCGGAAGACGAACTGCGCTCTCTGCTGTTGCTCGCCCCATACCGATGCTCGACGTGGGTGCTCGTGGATAAGCTTGGAGATTCGGTGAGGCGAAAATACTGGAGTGATGTGGTCCACAACGGAATTCACGGCCACCACCCCATAGTTGTTTTGCTAGCCGGGCGATGGCAGCACTGAATGAGCGTTGACAGCTGGTGTACGGCTTAATTGGATTCGACTTCCTTCAGAATCTTCTCTTGTCCTGATGCGTCGAGCTTACTGAATGCGCGGATCATTCGCGCAAGTCGATCGCTATCGGCGTAGAGGAAGGCGAGCGGCACGCCAAGTGCTTTCGCCAGCCGCTTCGCAGTGGCCAGATCAGCCGCGTGTACGCCTTGCTCGTACCGATTGATGCGTGTACTTGCCACAAAAGGATCCAATCCAGCAAGGATGCCTAGCTCTTTCTGAGAGAGACCAGTGTCCTCACGAGCTTGTCTCAAGCGCTTGCTGAAGACAGATGAAGGAGCGAGTTGGCGAGGCATGTGAAGCTCGTAGCGGATGACACTACGAGATTCGTTGCTTTGCCGTTCCGCCGATACTACGATATTCGTAGTTTTACGCCAACGTCAGCGCTTGGCTGGCCCACAAGATCGAAAGAGGGTGCTTCCAAATGCTCCTGCGATTGGTTTTCGAGGACCGATGGGCCATCCCAGTGCCCTTAGACGCCAGAGTCCAAGATGCCTTGGACGCCCAGCGCGAACGGGCTCTCCGAAGCGATATGGATGAAGCGTTCGCCTATAAGCTATCCACGTGTATTGCGAATTCTCTTGCTGAATTTCTTGCTCCGGACCTGCAACTACCGACACCTAGCCAGGTGAAATTTGCGACCGACATCGCACGTGAGCTGGGCATCTCTATTCCAGCAGAGGTTCTGCGGTACCGAGGGGACGCTCACGAATTTATCGGTCGATTCGAGGAGGCGTTTCGGGCCAGCCGGCAAAGGCTAACCTCATCCGCGGTCCCTCCGCAGGCCTGACACCAAGTCAATCGCATGGTGGATAACGCCTTCGCATGGCCCCCTCAGAGATCAGCCACTTACACATCAGATGGCACCGTACCGTAGCTTCCCTGTCGCTGCCCCATTCTGGTCAATGGCTGGAATATTCATGGTGGCGACGCTCTTCACGAATCCTAACGCTCAGGCAACTGCACGATTTCGCTGACTGGTAGGGCGCCCATTCCCGCCAACATCTCTCGAACGGGCGATGTCTTCTCAAAGAATCTCGCCCACTGACTGAATCCGCCCATCTCACCTACCGCGCGGAGCATCGCAACGTGAGATCCCACGAGAACGTCCACCTGACGCTCCAGTTCTGCAATACGCGCATCTCGATCGGCCAAAATTCGTTCTACAGATGCTGCAGATGTCTTCTGCGTGCGTGCCGACCATTGACGAAGCTCCTTTTGCTTTTGTTGATACTCGCTCAGCATCGCTCGCCGGGTCGGGTCCCTTGTGATTGAGGACGCAGCCTTCAGCGAAGGGTGGCGCCTTGCCACCTCCCGTGCGGTTATGTCTTGGTCAATGGAGATCAGATTTTCCAATATTGCTTTGACGACATCTTCGTATTCACGAGCAGACGGATCGGAGCGCTTGGTGTTCATTCTACCTCTCCAGCATTTGGCCGAGAGAAATCGCGGCCATCGGGAAATACCCGCCCACCCGGCTCCGTAGCAAGGAGCTTGCGTACACCAGCAAGCATCGACTGTGCATGACGAACTTGGTTCGCAGCACCAATCGTCTTCGTATGCCGAACAACCCCATCTTCGACAGCGGCGAGCAACTTGATTTCCAAGGCAATCAGATTCTTCTTCACCTCTGGCCGCGCGCTGGTAGTTAGATGCCTACAGCCATCGAAGCATTGGAGATGTTTCGGGCACGGACTCACCGCAAAACTCGATACACACGTTCCGTAAGGCGTTGCATGATATCCATCCGCTTCTGCCCTCAGAAATGCGAATGCCGCTTCGTCACCTTCCTCTTCCTGGATGCGCTTGAAGTCATCGACAATGGGGCCTGACGCTTTGCCAGCCTTGATCATCTTAAGGACGGTCGCGGTCTTTTCGCCGAGCGCGAACTCAACCTCCGGCGGCAGTTCAAGGGTCGCAAGTTCTTCGGCGAGGCTGCGGTGGTCGTACTCATAGCTCTGGCGGACACTCGTACGATTGAACCGTTTTGTGATGATCGAATCTGCTATCCCAAGACGAAAAAGCTCATTGTTTTGAAGATGGCGTAGGGAGTGCGATCGCAAGGCAAGCGCGCGATCATCGTCAGTGCGTCCATACCGAGCAAATATCGTCTCGTTGCTTTCGAAGTCACCCAAGGCCGCTTCAAGAAAGCCGTTAGTCGGTCGGTTGATTGCCGAATATCGTGTGACATCGCAAATACCCTCGTTGCGCTCTTCTGCCACAGATCGCTTAGGATGAATGAAGAGGAGCTCTGCGGCATCCAGCGGCTTGCCATCGACGCGAAGAGATTCCGTATCCGATACCTTCGTTTTCTTTGACTGCCTTAAGTAGCTCTCAAGCTCTGAGATGTTAAGGTAGGCCTCTCTCCAGCGCATGCGGTCATGAACACCGAGCGCTGCGCCGTTAGCGTCCCGCATACTCAACGTTCCGCTGGAAACCCCGTGACGCTTCATTCTGTTGAAAAAAACGTAAGCTGCCGGGGACACAGTTCTTGAACCGGACGCGAGGTCGGAGACCTGAACATGGAAGAGCTCATCAAACGTCGCGCCCGATCGGTCCGCTCGACATCGATCAATCCAGTCTCTACGCTCGGCGTCATCGAATGACATCCAGAATGGGTTGCCTGAGAGATACGGATAGAGGTGAAGAATGGGAGTAAATTGGTCTGGCCTAAATTGCGGGAGAATTCGGCCGGTTTGAGCTTGGAGTCCAAGGGTCAACCTGAGTGGAGCAGTTAGCTCTGTCACTCGCTCAAATGTTTCCTGTACGAGCTCCTCAAACATCGTTGGTACATGCTGAATCGCCTCGCGCAAGTTTAGTGAGGAGCCACCTTCCGTGTTCTGCTTTTCCGCGAAGTGACGGATCATCAAGGAGCGATCGACGCCTCCCAATGCGCTCGGTTTTGAACCTGATGCGGTGCGGTAAGTGCGCTCCCTTCGCCAGTCGAACGGGAGGGTGGCAACCTCGCCGATGCGGAAGCCGGTCACCAGCATAAGTCGTAGCCCGGCGAACCGTAGCTCGTCAACAAATGTTTGTGGCTGCTCGGTCATGACGATGCGGACGAGCTCCCAGAAAGCACGGTTCGACGGTAATTTTTCAGCCCGTTTCCTATCTTCGAGATTGGTACGAATCGCATCTTTCGACTGAAGGAATTTCGCGCGCCGGTTCGCACCAGGATTAAGCCGAACTGACGCTAGGGCAGGGTAGAGCGGCCCGGCATCTGTGAGGTGATTCTGATCGAAGAGGATCTTGACCAGTCCAGCCACGAGGTCGGCGAGCTTTCCAGAGGGTTGGATCTGTTGTGCTACCCGGAATCCCAGGAGTACGTCATCCACCGTCAGTAGCCATGGCTCTTTTCCGATAGCGCAGGTCGCTATGACCCGTAGGGGCCTCACAATGCTCATCACGACATGACCAGTGGAATTCTTACGGATGAACAGCTGATCCACGGTGGCGGCCTTGATAAGCTCTTGCCATGACTCGGACAGCAAGGATTCGGACACGCTTGCTTCCTCAGTCGAACCCAATATCCGCAATGCATTGACCGCAGCTTCGTCGGTGCCTAGATAATTGAGATAGTGAGTGGGCTTCGTAACCCCACCCACCATTCGGGTCAGGTTCCATGCCGAATCCTTGGAGGCCTTTCCTCGATGGTCGACGTCGATATTCCAAGGGTGGCCTATAGCAGCCAGCACCGCCCGATTGGTCGTTATGAACGTATCGAAGAGCCTATTCATGCCAACCACCCTCTAGCTCGCCGACGATCGACTGAACATTGCTGATGGTTCGCTGCAACTGAAGGAAGGCTGGAGTCGAAGTCTCTTCCCGACCTGAGGCACCGAAGAAGCCGACTACTTTGCGGAGGTCTGCCAGGACCTCGCGGTGAACAGAGGCATCCTGCAGCGGCATGAACCGGCGACATCCATAACAGGAAAGGACCGGGTTGTAGGGGCACGCTGGTTGACCCGAGCTGCATCCGCCGATACCCGCGATGGGTATTCCATGGGGAACCGCACCGATCTGGTAGTCACCTTTGAGCCCGACAAGGTCGTTTTCCGTGATGAATCGATCGTGCGCTACCTTCGCAAGGTTCGAGTAGATCTCAGAAATACCGAATGCACGATTAATTCTCTCGGCATGGCTGCCGGATGTTTGGAAGTAGACGAGCCCACTTGTTACATCCGCATGGCCTAGGAATGCGGCAAGCTCTTCGTGGCTCGCCCCAGCGTCGACCATCCTCTGTGCAGCTGAATGACGGAACGTCTTCGTCGAGACTACGTCATCACGAAGGAGGTCTCTTACGACGCTCGAAATACGCGTTCCCGCCTCCGATCCAGACGCCACATCGAAGATCCTTGAGGCACCTGGCGCCCCAGCTTTCACCGAGCGATCGAGCAGCTCGATAAACACCGAAGTCCACTCCGGTTTGACCCTTCGTATCAATGGAACCGCCTGGGTTCCGCGTCGCTGCTTCACCATCGGGAAGGCGAGGTGAACGGCAGAGGAGCTATCTGAGGTAAGGATACGATGGCGGACACCGTCTATTTTTAGACGTGCAATTTGCATCGATCGCATTCCAAACTGGAATGCACAGACGAGCATTCCCACGTCCGCGAGGTCACGATAGGTCCACCTAGTCGGCTCAGTTGAGATGGATCGAGCTGCATCGTCAATGAGGCGCACTACAGTCGACTCCTGCTCGGTCGAGAAGAAAGCCTTCCCACTGCGTAGAAAGGCATACTTATCTTTCTCCGGCAAAGAGAGCGACTTACTGATGTACTCTGAGTACGATGGCGACCATCCGCCAACTCTATAGATGCATAGGACGTGCAAGATCTCCTTGATAATAATGAGGCTAGACACCGCACGAGATTTTGCAACGAGCTTGATCCACAGTGGAAGAATCGTTTCTGGACTAGAAAGAACGACGGACGCCATGTCGTGTCCCGAGAAGTTCCTTGCACTCATGATTCTTCTTGCGACTGCGAATGAGTTAACTTCTCTGCCAAATAGTTCTACAAGAACGTGTTTCAGAACTGTGGCGAAGCTGGGCGGAAACTCGTCAAACCGAACGGAGTACGCATTGCCACCGTAGTGCAGCTCGACGACTGCCGCATTACTGACTCCCACAATAGATCGATGGCGCTCGGAAAACTCGTCAAAGTACTTGATCACGGAGGGAAGCGCCGGCAAATGAGCGACGACTTCCCGAGCGATCCGAAGTTCATGCTCGGGTTCCAAGATGAGTAGCGTCTGCACGGTTAACCTCGCGGCTAGCAGTTAGGGCAGGGCACGAAGCATTTCAATTTGACTGTCAAACTGTTCCGACCAAACCTTTGAAAGACGATCTTCGAAGACTGCGCTCGCATAGCGCATCGGCATCGTTGATTCACGTGACCAACCAAAAAATGTTCTCAGCTTCTGCGTTGCCTCATCCATATGGTCCCCTTGTGCAAGTAGCTGGTTGAGCCTCACCACGGCGCACGTGTGTCGAAGATCATGGGGCGTCACCGTGGAGCGCCCGGTTCGCGCGGACAGTTCCTCTCGAATCTCTGCCGGTAGTGCACCCGAAGCCTTCGCGAATAGCTTGGTTAGTGACTCCGTGGAAAGAGGCAGTTGTCTCTGTGAGCTGAGCAAGAATGCGTGATCAGGCCGCCCGCGGTAGTTCTCCACGTACGACTGTACGAGGCTCGCCATAACCGGACTCACGGGCAGTTGTCGGATCGATTGAGCTGTCTTGATGCTTGGTCGACTGAATCTAGGGTCCGTGGATTCGTCTTCGTAAGGGTTGGTTTCGACATTGAGCCAAGAGCGCTCTCGATTCGTCCCAATGTCGTAGGCCGATTTGACGGCATCCGCCGACAACTGGAGTAATTCGCCTCTACGCAGCCCCTGATGCAGCATCAGCATGAAGCTTATGAACACGATCCATCGCGTACGTTCACTTACAAAGGGATTGGTCTCGGACCTAGGGTCGAGGAGCTTGTAAAGCGCTTCAGCTACGTTTGCCGGGAGCGAGCGCACCGGCGCGCTCTGACGAGGTCGGGCGACGTGAAGCTGCCCATAAAGGTGAGACAAGCGATGAAGTTTGAGCTCAATACCGCGCGAGTCTGCGCCCGGCAGCGTCGACTTTGAAAGCCAGGTGACCGTCGAAGAGACAAATTCAAACCCCGTACGCCATCTCGCTTCATTGCTCGGTGAACTGTTCCCCCGATTCACAATCGAGATGAACCAGGACTCGAGAATTGTAGCGATCAGAGGTTCATCGAAGGGACACAGGGCGCGATCGAGGGACCCTGGACCCGCCGTTTCATCTGCATGGACGTAAAGGCTCTCGAGGAACCGAAGCTTCTTTTCGCGACTCGACGGCGCGACATCGTTCAGCGTCAACGCCGACCAGATGGTTGCCCAATAGCGCGGTACTCCAGCCAAGTCGACCAGGAGGTCTTGTCGCAGCGTCGGTGGTAGGAGGTCACTCGTGAGGCGCTTGAACATCGGTCAACCCGACACGCAACGAGAAGAATGACCAGAAGCTACCTTAGTAACTGGTCAAATGCCAATAAAGGCAACAGCTTACGCAACAGCTACAGAAGTACCACGGTTTCGCATAATGTATATTATGTAAAATTAAAGATATCCCTTGATGAGGCCTTTGCTCCGGCTTGCTGTTTTGTTCCATTGAGTTCCTGATCCGCTCGGCCACCGCCCCAGCCCTGCGGTCGACACTTATTCGAACCGGCCTCTGGACGAATACGAAAGCCGAGCGATAACTTGGGATGGTGAGGTCAGCTGTGACGATGGTCTGCGTCGCTGACGTCATCTTCTGCGGCGATGGCGTCGATATTTCGGAAGACTTTGGACCAGCCGCCACTCATGGTCTTGAACGCAGAATCATTCCGTGGCGTGAGGAAGCCGGAATGGACGAGTCGAATCCGGGTACCGCCGTCGACCTTAGTTAGCGTCCATGTAACGACGGTCTCCAGGCGCGAGCCGTATCCTTCGTTGGCGTCATGTCCACCTTTCCATGCATAGACCAGGCGTTGGTTCGGTATCACTTCCAGCACCTGACAATGGATGACGCCGTCCCACTCGCCAGCCGGCGTGGTCTGAAAAGTGAAGTGCGTTCCTTGGATAGGCTCGAAGCCGGTTGGCACCATGAGCCAGCGGCCGATCAACTCGGCCGTGGTCAGGGTCTTCCACACCATTTCGGGCGTGTGAGGAAACACTTCGTCAACGACAATCTCTTGGCTGTCGGCCATGGTCGCGACTTCGCTCATGGATCAATCTCCTTTAGAAGAGTTCTAAGTTCGGCGAACCGATCACGCCAGAACACGGCGTAATGGCTCATCCAGTCGACTAGCGGGCCAAGGCCCTCAGGTTGGGCGCGGTAATAGACGTTGCGACCTTCCGGACGTTCGGTGACCAGGCCGGCCTGCTTCAATGATTTGAGATGTTGGGAGATGGCACCCTGCGTCACCCCACTCCCCCGCGTCAGCTCGACAACGGTGATCTCGTCGGCACCGACGATCCGCTCAAAGACGGCTCGCCTGGTGGGGTCGGCAAGGGTGCGCATGACGGCATTGATTGGGGCGTTTTCGATCATGGCTAGACATTAGCAAACACTAATCAATTAGTAAATACTAATCATAATGGCCAACTCAGCACCGCGACTCGTGTAGATCGCACTACCTATGAATGGAGAGGGCGGATGGTTCAAGCCTTATCAGATTCAAGCAAGAACTTGCCGCCACGTGTCATCGCAATGCCGCTACGAGCGTTGTGTACTCGTAATATCGCGCTTGTGGGCATGGACTATGCCCTATGGCATATGGTTGCCGACCATAAAGTTGCCTAGGCTATTATTCTTTGCCCCCTCCCCCAGCAAATATAAGTCTGACCACGCACCACGGAGTTGTCCGTCCGTAGGCGTGGCTGATGGAAATCAACGGTTATGTGGATTGTCAAAATCGCGCTGGAACGGCCGCTTACGTTCATCGTGCTCGCGCTGTTGTTGCTGATACTCGGTCCGCTCGCGATTCTGAACACGCCGACCGACATCTTCCCCAATATCGATATTCCCGTGGTCTCGGTGGTGTGGCAGTACACCGGCCTGCCGGCCGACGACATGAACAACCGTATCGTGACCGGCTTTGAGCGATCGCTCACAACCACGGTCAACGATGTCGAGCACACCGAAACGCAGTCGCTGAATGGCGTTGGCCTGGTCAAGGTGTTCTTCCAGCCGAACGTCAAGATCGACATGGCGGTCGCGCAAATCACCTCCATTTCGCAGACTGTGATCAAGTCGATGCCAGCCGGCACAACGCCGCCGTTGGTGATCGTCTACAACGCTTCCAGCGTACCTATCCTGCAGTTTGCGTTGTCATCGAAAGAGTTGCCCGAGGCGACGATTTTCGACGACGCCAACCAGCTCGTGCGTACGTTCGTAACCGCGGTGCGTGGCGCCGCCACGCCCTACCCCTATGGCGGCAAACAGCGACAGATCCAGGTCGATCTGAATCCGCAGGCCATGCTGGCGCACAACCTGTCGCCAAGCGATGTGGTCGCAGCGATTGGCGCACAAAATCTGATTCTGCCGGCTGGCACGGAGAAGATTGGCGACCTCGAATACAGCGTGAGATTGAACGGAAGTCCGCTGCAGATCGACGAACTGAACGACGCGCCGATCCGCACCGTCAATGGCATCACGACCTATATCCGCGATGTTGCCCACGTCCACGACGGCTCGCCCCCGCAGACCAACATCGTTCGGGTAAATGGCCAGCGCGCGGTGCTGATGTCGATCCTGAAGATTGGCAATGCCTCCACGCTGGACATCGTCGACAGCCTGCAGAAGATGTTGCCGGCGATTCGCACGGTCATACCGACAAACATGGAGATCCATTCACTGTCGGATCAGTCGCTGTTTGTGCGTGCAGCGATCTCTGGCGTGATCCGCGAAGGTGTGATCGCCGCCGCGCTTACCGGCTTGATGATTCTGCTGTTTCTGGGTTCATGGCGTTCCACGCTGATCATCGCGATCTCGATCCCGCTGTCGATTCTCGCCTCGATCATTGCCCTGTCTGCGCTGGGTGAAACGATCAACATCATGACGCTCGGAGGACTGGCGCTGGCTGTCGGTATCCTGGTGGACGATGCGACGGTGACCATCGAGAACATCAACTCGCATCTTGAGGAAGGCAAGGAAGTTTACGACGCGATCATGGAAGGCGCGCATCAGATTGCCGTGCCAGCGCTGGTTTCCACGTTGTCGATCTGTATCGTGTTTGTGCCGATCTTCTTCCTCGGCGGCGTCGCCAAATATCTGTTCGCACCACTGGCCGAAGCCGTGGTGTTCGCGATGCTGGCTTCCTATGTATTGTCGCGAACCCTGGTGCCGACACTCTCGCTGTACTGGCTGAAAAAGCACGAGCACAATCAGGCGCCCAAGGGCATGCTCGGTCGTTTTCAGGCAGGGTTTGAACGACGCTTCGAGAGCACGCGCAACAGTTATCGGGGGGCGTTGGAAACCGCGGAAAAACATCGCGGCTTGTTCGCCATCCTGTTCTTTAGCGGTTGTGCGCTTTCGGTGGCATTGCTGGTGCCGTGGTTGGGGCGCGACTTTTTCCCGTACGTCGATGGTGGGCAGATCAAACTACACTTCCGGGCCGAGACCGGACTGCGTATTGAAGAAACCGCGCGACTGGCCGACGGCATCGAGAACGTGATCCGGCAGACCATCCCCGCGAAAGAGTTGAGCAGCATCGTCGACACACTCGGTTTGCCCTACAGCGGCATCAATCTGTCGTATAGCAACACAGGTGTTGTGGGTACCTCGGACGGCGACATCTTTGTCAGCCTGAACGACGATCACCATCCGACCATCAATTACGTGCGTGACTTACGCCAACGTCTGGCGCAGCACTATCCAGGCGTGACTTTCTCTTTCCTGCCGGCGGATATTGTCGGGCAGATCCTCAATTTCGGCGCGCCCGCACCGAT
>Ga0302178_10000658_pt1 | contig 30741 bp, 20 predicted proteins | sample I_Palsa_E1_3_FD_198790 | JGI IMG/M metagenome (GOLD analysis project Ga0302178, IMG submission 198790) | Peat permafrost microbial communities from Stordalen Mire near Abisko, Sweden - I_Palsa_E1_3 | ecosystem: Environmental > Terrestrial > Soil > Palsa > Peat permafrost | place: Sweden... | reverse complement strand
TGCTGACGCACGCGGCCAACCTGCACCTGGCCAACTGCGCTGCCGTGTTCTGCGGCTGGACCGCGGAGGACACGCTGTACACGGCGTTCCCGCTGTTCCACGTCAACGCGAAGTACACGTCGGTGATGGCGGCGATCAGGACCGGCGCCAAGCTCGTGATCGACGAGCGGTTCAGCGCTTCGCGGTTCTGGGACAGGATGCGTGAGGAGCGCGCCACCAGCTTCAACGCGATGGGCGCCATGATCTCGATGATCGCGGCCCAGCCCCCGCGTGACGACGACCGTGACCACTGCGTCCGAAGGACCTACTCGGCGGCGACGCCGACGGCGCTGTGGGAGCCGTTCGAGCGGCGTTTCGGGGTCGAGGTGCTCGAGCACTACGGGATGACGGAGATCGGGATCGCGATCTGGAACCGTGAGCACCGGGTCGGTTCGATCGGCCGGCCGGCGCCGTGGTTCGAGGTGAGGCTCGCCGACGAGCGCGACCGCGCCGTCGCGACCGGCGAGGCCGGTGAGATCCAGGTGCGGCCGAAGCTGCCGGGGATCGTGCCGATCGAGTACTGGAAACGTCCGGACGCGACCGCCGAGGCGTTCCGCAACCTGTGGTTCCATACCGGCGACACGGCTCGCGCCGATGCCGACGGCTTCCTCTACTACGTCGACCGGATCAAGGACTGCATCCGGCGGCGCGGCGAGAACATCTCCTCGTGGGAGCTGGAGAGCGTGATCTCAGAGCTCGACGAGGTGCTCGAGGTCGCGGCCTACGGGGTGCCGTCGGAATTGGGCGAGGACGAGGTGATGATCGCCGTCGTCGTCACGCCCGGTCACGTGCTCGAATTCGAGACGCTGTTCGCGCACTGCGAGCGGCGACTCGCGCGGTTCGCGGTGCCCCGGTACGTCCGGCTCGTCGATGCGCTGCCGAAGACCCCGAGCCAGCGGGTCCAGAAGTTCGCGCTGCGCGAGACCGGTGTCACCGCCGACACGTTGGACCGCAGCGCCGCCCCGGCGCCGGGCATCTGATGTTCGACTCCGTGCTGGTCGCCAACCGAGGCGAGATCGCGGTGCGCGTGATCCGGACCCTGAGCCGGCTCGGGGTCCGCAGCGTCGCCGTCTACTCCGACGCCGATGCGGACGCGCCGCACGTCGAGCTCGCCGACGTCGCGATCCGGCTCGGCGCCGCGCCGGCAGCCGAGTCCTATCTGTCGATCGAGCGGGTCGTCGAGGCGGCGGTCCGCAGCGGCGCGCAGGCGATCCATCCCGGCTACGGCTTCCTGTCGGAGAACCCGCAGTTGGCGCGGGCGTGCGAGCGGGCCGGGATCGTGTTCGTCGGCCCGCCGCCGGCGGCGACCGAGGCGCTCGGCGACAAGGCGGCTGCCAAGGACATCGCCGAGGCGGCCGGCGTCCCGGTGCTGCCGGGCCTGCGGCGGGCGGGCCTGAGCGATCGGGAGATCGCCGAGTTCGCCGCCGCCGACCCGGCGCGGCTGCCGCTGATGATCAAGGCCGCCGCGGGCGGCGGCGGTCGCGGGATGCGGATCGTGTCCGAGCTCGACGCGCTGGGCGATGCGCTCGCCGCGGCACGCCGCGAGGCCCGCACGGGGTTCGGCGACGACACGCTGCTGGTGGAACGCTACGTTCCCCGCGCCCGGCACGTCGAGGTCCAGTTGCTGGCCGACGCCCACGGCAACGTCGTGCACCTCGGTGAGCGCGAGTGCAGCCTGCAGCGCCGGCACCAGAAGGTCATCGAGGAAAGCCCGTCCCCGGTGGTCTCCGAGCCGTTGCGAGCCGCGCTCGGGGCGGCCGCCGTCGCGCTGGCCCGAGCGGCGGGGTACGTCGGCGCCGGCACCGCGGAGTTCCTCGTCTCCGCCGACGATCCGTCGCAGTGGTTCTTCCTCGAGGTCAACGCCAGGCTGCAGGTCGAGCACCCCGTGACCGAGCAGGTCACCGGGCTCGACCTCGTCGAGCAGCAGCTGTTGATCGCCTCCGGCCGCAAGCTCTCGTTCACCCAGGACGAGGTGCAGCTGCGCGGGCACAGCATCGAGGCCCGCGTCTGCGCCGAGGACCCGGCCAGCGGCTTTTTGCCCGTCACCGGAACGATCGTCGCCTACCGGGAGCCGTCGGGCGCCGGCGTTCGGGTCGACGGCGGCATCCGCCGAGGCTCGGTCGTCACGCCCCACTATGACTCGCTGCTGGCCAAGGTGATCGCGACCGGCGCTGACCGCGCCGAGGCGCTGGAGCGGCTCGGGCACGCACTCGACGAGCTGCGGCTGCTCGGCCTGCCGACCAACGCCGGCTACCTGCGGCGTCTGCTGGCAGTTCCGGCGGTCGTCGCCGGTCAGCTCGACACCGGCCTGATCGAGCGCGGTGAGGCGGCCGCCCGGCCCGCCGACGCCGAGCTTCGGGACGCGCTGGTCGGCGCCGCCGCCGGCGAGTCGCTGGCGCTGCGGGCGAGGGCCGGCACGGACCCATGGGAGTCGCTCGTCGGATTTCGGCTCGAGGGGCCGGCACCGCTGCCCTGGGAGCTCGTCCCTGACGGCGAGCGCGAGCCGGTCACGGTCACGATCGAGGGGCCACCGAGCGCCGGGCGGGCGATCGTCGGCGACGTCAGCACGGCGATCGAGGCACACGCGCTCGGCGACGGGCTCGTGTCGATCACCGAGGGCGGGCGCACCCGCGCCTGGACGTGCGCGGCTGACGGCCCGCGGCGGTGGCTGGCGGCCGGTCCGGATGCGTTCGGCCTGACGCTGGTGGAGCCGATCGTGCAGGACGCCTCGGCGACCGCGGACGGATCGCTGTCGGCGCCGATGCCCGGGACGGTGCTCGAGGTGCGCGTCAGTGCCGGCGACGAGGTGCAGGAGGGCGACGTGCTGGTCGTGATCGAGTCGATGAAGATGGAGCTGACGCTGGCCGCGCCGGCAGGCGCGACCGTCGCGGAGGTGCTCGTCGCCGCCGGCGACGGGGTCAAGCAGGGACAGGCGCTGATCGAGCTCGGGCGGGCGGCGTGAGCGTCGTCCTGCGCAGTCACGTCGACCCCGCCGGCGACCAGTTCGCCGCCAACGCCGCGGGCCATGCGGAGCTGGCCGACGACCTCCGCGCCCAGTGGGCGCGGGTCCGCGCCGGTGGGGGCCCGCGTGCGGCCGAACGCCACGTCTCCCGCGGGAAGCTGCTCCCGCGCGACCGGGTCGAGTTGCTGCTCGATCGCGGCTCGCCGTTCCTGGAGCTGTCGGCGCTCGCCGCTCACGGGATGTACGAGGACCAGGCGCCCGGGGCGGGGATCATCACCGGTGTCGGCCGGGTCCACGGGCGCGAGGTGATGGTGATCTGCAACGACGCGACCGTCAAGGGCGGGTCGTACTTCCCGATGACCGCGCGCAAGCACACCCGGGCGCAGGAGATCGCGCTCCAGAACCGGCTCCCGTGCATCTACCTGGTCGACTCCGGCGGTGGCTACCTGCCGCTGCAGGACGAGCTGTTCCCCGACGTGCGCGGCTTCGGGTCGAGCTTCTACAACCAGGCCAACCTGTCGGCCGAGGGGATCCCGCAGATCGCCGCCGTGCTCGGCTCGTGCACCGCCGGCGGCGCGTACGTGCCGGCGATGTGCGACGAGTCGGTGATCGTCGCCGAGCAGGGGACGATCTTCCTCGGCGGTCCGCCGCTGGTGAAGGCGGCGACCGGCGAGGAGGTGACGGCCGAGGAGCTGGGCGGCGGCGCGCTGCACACCAAGGTCTCGGGCGTCGCCGACCATCTGGCCGTCGACGATCGCGACGCGCTGGCGATCGTCCGCTCGATCGTGCAGACGCTGCGGCGCCGCGAGCCGATCCCCTGGGAGTGGCAGGAGCCCGAGCCGCCCGCGGTCGATCCGGCGACGCTGACGGGCGCCGTCCCGACCGACATCAGGGTCCCGTATGACCCGCGTGAGATCATCTGCCGGATCGTCGACGCCAGCCGCTTTCACGAGTTCAAGGCCGGCTACGGGACGACGCTCATCACCGGGTTCGCGCATCTGCACGGCCACCAGGTTGGGATCCTCGCCAACCAGGGCGTGATCTTCTCCTCCAGCGCGCTCAAGGGAGCGCACTTCATCGAGATGTGCGATCAGCGCGGGATCCCGCTGATCTTCCTGCAGAACATCACCGGCTTCATGGTCGGTCCCGAGGCCGAGGCGGGCGGGATCGCCAAGGACGGGGCGAAGATGATCGCGGCGGTGTCGGTCGCCCGCGTCCCGAAGCTGACGGTGATCGTCGGCGGCTCGTTCGGCGCCGGCAACTACGGGATGTGCGGCCGGCCGTACTTCCCCCGCTTCCTGTGGATGTGGCCGAACGCCCGGATCAGCGTGATGGGCGGCGAGCAGGCGGCGACCGTACTGACGATGGTCGGCCGCGAGACCGACCCGGAGAAGATCGAGGCTCGCAAGGCCGAGATCCGCAACCAATACGAGACCCAGGGCCACCCGTACTACGCCAGCGCGCGGCTCTGGAACGACGGCGTGATCGACCCGCTGACCACGCGTGATGTGCTTGGCCTGGGGCTGTCGACGGCCGCCAACACGCCGCTGGGTCCACGCCGCAAGCCCGTTTTCCGAATGTGAGGAGCCGACCATGACGTTTGCCACCTGCCAGCGACGCGACGACGGTGTCGCGGTGATCACGATGGACCGCGAGGAGCGGCTCAACGCGCTCGGCGTCGAGCTCGTCTCAGACACCGTCGACGCGCTGCACGAAGCCGAAGCCGACCCCGAGATCCGCGCGGCGGTGCTGACCGGTGCCGGCCGCGCGTTCTCCTCGGGCGGCGACCTCACCGACGTCGGCGCGCGCGTCGCCGACGGTGAGCCCGGCCCGCGGCTCGACGTGATGCGCGCGCTGCACCGCCTGATCGTCGGCCTTCGCGACAGCCGGCTGCCGATCGTCGCCGCCGTCCACGGCCCGGCCTATGGCGCCGGCTTCTCGACCGCGCTCGCCTGTGACCTGATCGTCGCCTCCGAGGACGCCCGCTTCTGCCAGGTGTTCGTGCGCCGCAACCTGGTGCCGGATCTCGGCAGTCCGTGGCTGCTCCCGCGCGCCGTCGGCCAGCACGTCGCCAAGGAGCTGATGCTGCTCGGCGACGAGATCTCCGCCAGCGAGGCCCACCGGCTCGGGATCGTCAACCGGTTGGCGCCGACGCCGCCGGAGGCACACGAGCTGGCGCTGTCGCTGGCGGCGAAGATGGCGACGACGCTGCCGGCGACGATGGCGATGAGCAAGGGCTTGATCAATCGCAGCCAGGCGCTGACGCTCGAGGACGCGCTGCGCTTGGAGGAGCACGCCCAGGCGATGGCGCTCGGCACGCCCGAGACGCTCGCGGCGATGCGCGCATTCCTCGAGAAGGCGGGGCGTTAGCGATGCGCGCGGTCCAGGTCACTGATCTGATCGGCATCGACGGCGTCTCGGTCGCGGAGGTGCCGGAGCCCGAGCTGACCGGCTCGGGCGTGCTGATCGACGTGCACGCCGCCGGCGTCGTGTTCGCCGACACGCTGATCGTCCGCGGGCTCTACCAGGTCAAGCCCGAGCTTCCGTTCACGCTCGGGATCGAGGTCGCGGGCGTGGTCGCGGAGGCCTCCGCCGACGCACAGGTGCGACCCGGCGACCGGGTCACGGCGTTGCTGTCGCACGGGGGCATGGCTGAGCAGGTGATCGCCCCGGTCGGACTGACGTTCCCGCTGGCCGACGAGCTCTCGTTCGTGCAGGGCGCCGCCCTGACCGCGAACACCCAGACCGCCTACTTCGCGCTCGTGCACCGCACGACCGTGTCGCCGGGCGAGCGGGTGCTCGTGTTCGGCGCTGCGGGCGGACTCGGGCTCGCGCTGTTGCAGGTCGCCAAGGCGCTCGGGGCGAGCACGATCGGGGTCGTCTCCACCGAGCGCAAGGCCGAGGTCGCCCGGCAGGCCGGCGCCGACGAGACGATCGTCGGCTACGAGGAGCTCGAATCGGCGGTCCGCGCGATCGCCCCGGAGGGTGTCGACCTGGTCGCCGACCCGGTCGGCGGCGACGCGATCTGGCGGGCGTCGATCCGCGTGCTGCGAGCCGACGGCCGGTTCGTGGTGCTCGGCTTCGCCGGCGGCGAGATCCCCAAGCTCGGCGCCAACCGGATCATGTTCGGCAACATCGCGGTCGTCGGCGCCGCCTACGGGGCCTACGTCGAAACGCGCAACGAGACCGCGCAGGCCGTCGCCCGCGGCGTCAACGAGCTCGTCGCCGCCGGCCACGCCCATCCGGTCATCGACGTCGCGCTGCCGCTCGAGCAAGTGGGCGAGGCGCTGCGGCGGCTCGAGGGCCGCGATGTGCATGGGACGGTCGTGCTCGAGCTGCGCTGACGCGCCGTTACGAGCCCCGCGGCGTGAGGCGACCCCGGTTGCCGACGAGCTCGGCCTCGAACGGCTGGATCGCGCGGCCGTCGGCCTCCATCGCCGCCGTGTGGGTCGGCAACACGTGCGTGAACACCGCCGGCCCGCTGATCGACTTGCCGGGCGCCAGCTCGCGCCCGGAGGCGGTCGCGAACGCCCGGCTGAGGCGTGTGAGCGTTTCGATCGCGATGCCCGTCCGCAGGTCGTAGAGCAGCTCCAGCGCCGCGACCACCTCTTCGAGGGGGGCGTTGCCGGCCCGGTCGCCCAACCCGTTGACGGCGACGTCGACTCGGTCGGCGCCGGCCATCACCCCGGCGATCGTGTTGGCGGCGCCCAGCCCGAAGTCGCTGTGACAGTGAACCCCCACCGCCAGCCCCGTTGCGTCGCGCGCGCGTTGCACCAGCAGCGCCACCAGCTCGGGCGTCGCGACCCCAACGGAGTCGGCCACGTACACGCGCCCGGCACCGGCCGCCGCGGCGGCGCGCCACAGCTCGGCCAGGAACTCGGGATCGGCTCGGGTGCAGTCGCTCGGCGTGAACGCCACCTCGATTCCTGCATCGGTCGCCCGGCCGATCGCCGCGCCGGTCCGCCTCAGCACCTCCCGGCGGTTGGTTCCAAGCACGCGATGCAGACGGTCCGAGGAGCGCGCGACGACGTTGAGGATCGTGGCGCCGCTGGCCAGGCACGCGTCGATCTCGGCCTCCCAGTCGGTCACGAACGCCAGCGCGACCGCCTCGACGCCCGCCCGGGTCAGCGCCCGCGCGACGGCGCTCACCGCCCGCGCGTCCTCGGCGAAGCGTCCCGGGTATCCGACCTGCACCGACGCCGCGCCGGCGCGCTCGAGCAGGCGGGCAAGCTCGAGCTTGGCGTCGAGGTCGAAGCGGACGCCCTCGCTCTGCTCTCCCTCACGTAGCGTGACGTCGTTGACCCGGACCGCCGGTGGCGGCCGCCGTGCTGCCCGCAGCTCGGGCAGCGCGTTGAGCGGGCTGACCGGTTCGTCGGCCACTACACCGCGGTGAAGCCGCCGTCGACCATCAGAAGCTGACCGGTGGTGTACGCCGACAGCTCCGAGGCAAGGAAGAAGATCGTCCCCACGATCTCCTGCGCGGCCGCGATCCGGCCGATCGGGACGCGCTCCAGGAACTTCCTGGCGACGGCCGGGTCGGCGTATTTGTCGGCGGCCAGCGCGGTATCGAATCGCCCGGGGCCGATCGCGTTGGCGCGCACGCCGAACTCCCCCCACTCGTGCGCGATCACTCGCGTCAGCCCGACCACGCCATGCTTGGTCACCGTATAGGCGGCGCGGCGCTTGAAGCCGCGCACGCCGGAGAGCGAGCTGAAGTTGATGATGCTCCCGCCGCCGGCGAAGCGCATCGGCCCGCCGATCAGCTGGCAGGTGTGGAAGGTGCCGGTCAGGTTGACGTCGATCACGCGCTGCCACTCCTCGACGCTCAGTTCGTCGAACGGTACATCCGACCAGATCCCCGCGCAGTTGACCAGCGTCGTGGCCGCTCCCCAGCGCTCGCCGATCGTCTCGGCCCACCGCGTGACCGTCGCACGGTCGGCGACGTCTCCGTCGAGCGCGAGGACATCGCAACCCTGATCCGCCAGCGACGCGACCTTGTCTGCGATCACGTCCGCGGCGAGGTCGGCGAACGCTACCCGTGCCCCCACCTGCGCGAAGCCCTCGGCGATCGCGGCGCCCATGCCGCTCGCCGCGCCGGTCACCACCACCCGCTGGCGCGTTAGGTCGGCCGGCCAATCGGTCATGCCCTCCATGTCCACCTCCTGTCGCAGATGATCGATCCGCTCACTAGATGGTTGATTTCACGGTGCGGGCCGTGTTCGTCGGCCGTTTCGACGAGGCCGAGCTCCGGGGGGGCCTGAATGGACGCCGACCTCGACCTGAGCGGTGTCCGCAGCCGCTGCGGTCCTGACCGAAGCCGGGATCGTCGATGATCGACGCCGTCGGACTCGGTCCCGGCCAGGGTTGGTCGTTTTTGCCGATCGGAGGACGAAAAGAGACCAATCCTGGATGCGCACCCGGCGATCGAGCGGTGATGAGCAGTTGAGCGGCCTCGCCGGACCATGGAATCACCCATCTAGTGGGCCGAATGCCCACCGTCGATCACGAACACCGCACCGGTCACGAACGCCGACTCGTCGGAGCCCAGATAGATCGCCAGCGGGGCGATGTCCTTGGGCTCGCCGATCCGCCCCACGAGCGAGCGTGTCTCCCACCGGGCGCGCACCACAGGATCGGCCAGGGTCGTGTCGATCATCGGCGTGCGGATTGCGCCGGGGCAGACGACGTTGGCGCGCACGTCCGGCGCGTAGCTCGTCGCGATCGCCTTGGTCAGCGCGATCACCGCGCCCTTGGCGGCCGTGTACGCGTTGCCGGCGCCGCCGATCAGCGCCGAGACCGAGGAGACGTTGACGATCGTCCCGCCACCGCTGCGGCGCATCGCCGGGATCGCCGCCCGGCACATCAGCATCACGCCGGTCAGATCGACCGCCAGCACCCGCTCCCAGATCGCCAGGTCGAGCTCGACGACGCCACCGTCTCCGCCTCCCCCTGGGTTGATGCCGGCGTTGTTGTAGAGGATGTTCAGCTGGCCGAGCTCCCGCTCGGCGCGCGCCACCGCTGCGCGCGCCTGCTCGGCGTCGGAGACGTCGGTGACCGCCACCACGGCGGCCCCGCCGATCTCGCGGCAGCGCCGCGCGGTCTCCTCCGCGCCGTCGCCGTCGACGTCGCAGGCGACGACGCCGGCGCCCTCGGCCACGTACGCGAGCGCGACCGCGCGTCCCTGGCCCGAGCCGGCGCCGGTGACGATCGCGACCTTGCCGGCGAGCCGGCTCACCCGGCCAGCCCCGTCACGTAATCGTGGACGCTCGCGATCGTGGCGTAGAACGGCAGCGTCGCCTCGATCGCGTGGCGATGCAACTCCGCCGTCGGCGCTGCGCAGGCGTCCTCGAGGACGACGACCGACAGACCGAGGTCGGCCGCGTGCCGGGCGGTGGACTCGACCACGTGGTTGGTGGCCACCCCGGCGAGCGCGACCTCGCGCACGCCCGCGCCGGCCAGGACCGGCAGCAGCGGCGTGCCGATCAGCGGATCGATCCCGACCTTGGCGACGACCGGCTCGCCCGCGCGGGGAGCGACCTCATGGCAGATCGTCGCGCCCGGCGAGCTCGCCAGTCCGAGTCCGGCCTCACGCATTGCGCGGACGCGAGGCGCGTGTGAGGCGAGGGTCGCGTAGGCATCGTCGAACGCCAGCCGCGCGTAGGCGATCAGCACGCCGTGCTCACGCGCACTCGCCAGCGCCCGAGCCGCCGCCGTGAGGACCCCGCGCTCGGCGACCTGCGCCCCGATCCCATGGCGCCCGATCTCGCCGTCGGCTCGGCAGACACCGTCTTGGAGGTCGAGCAGCAGCAGCGCCCGGCCCGGCTTGCCATCGTTCACGTCGACTCCTCTCGGCTGCTGGCCCGTTCGTCATCGCGTAGCCGCCGCGTCGCCTCGACGTCGGGGTTGTCGGTGCCCGGCATCAGACAGACGCCGTAGTCGCGGCGCGCGGCCGCGGCAGTGACGTACCCCTCCCGCACGTCGGTGGCGACCCGCTCGGGGTCGCGCTCGAGCGGATCTCCGTAGCCGCCGCCCCCGGAGAGGCGCAGGCTCACGAGGTCGCCGCGGTTGACGACATAGGTTCCCTTCGACTCCAGCTCGCTCGTACCCGAAGCGGAGCGCAGAACGCTGCGTCCGGTCCACCCCGGCCGTCCGCCCGCCAGCCCGTAGGGCGGGGTCTCGGTCCGATCGCCCATGTTGGTCAGCACGATCGAATCGGCGAGCACGCGGACGTCCTTGCGAACCCCGCAGCCGCCGCGGAAGCGGCCGGCGCCACCCGCGTCGGGGATCACCTCGAACCGCTCGACTCGCATCGGCGAGGTCGCCTCGTAGACCTCGACGGGGATATTGGCGACGTCCAGGCCTGAGCACATCGCCTCGCTGCCGTCGCGGTCGGGCCGGGCGCCGGTACCGCCGAACAGCAGCTCGAAGTAGACGAACTGCTCGTCGCCCTGGCCGCTGCGGCCGCCGAACGCGGAGTTCATGAATTGCGACGGCGCGGCCGCCACCCGGCTCGGCACGGCCTCGGCCAGCGCGCCGATGACGACGTCGACGATCCGCGTCAGCACCACCGCGCGCCCGCCCCCCGGAGCGGGGTGGTTGGGGTTCAGGAAGCATCCGGCCGGGATCTCGACTCCGATCGGGCGCAGCGTGCCCGCGTTGGCGGGGCCGTCGGGATCGAGCACTGCCTTGATCGCGAACAGCGTGTACGCGAGCGTGAAGCCGAAATAGGCGTTGATGCCCGCCATGACCTGGGGGCTCGTGCCCGAATAGTCGACGACGAGCTCGTCCCCGGCGACCTCCACCGCGGCCGCAATCGTCAACGGGGACGTGCCCGGCCCATGGTCGTCCATCCGGTCCTCGAACTCGTATCGGCCGTCAGGCACACGGGCGATCGCGCGCCGCATCGCATCTTCGCCGTGCCGCAGGATCGCTTCGGTCGCCGCCTTGATCGTGTCCAGGCCGTAGCGACTCAGCAGGCCGTCGAACAGGTCCGCGCCCCGCCGGTTGGCGTTCATCTGCGCGTGCAGGTCACCCTCGACCCGGTCGGGCATGCGGCTGTTCGCCCTGACGAGCTCGAACACGTCCGGGTTGGGCTCGCCCCCGACGAAGTGGCGCACCGGGGTGACGCGCAGACCCTCGGCGTAGACGTCGCGCACGCCCTCGATCGAGATCGAGCCCGGAGCGACGCCGCCGACGTCCACATGGTGGGCCGAGGTGACCGAGTAGCCCACGATCTCGTCGTCGGCGAACAGCGGCAGCACCGAGAACATGTCGGGCAGGTGGCCGAGGCTCAGCTCCAGGTCGTTGTAGAGCAGTGCGTCACCGGGGCGCAGCGCCGAGGCATCGATCCGGTCCAGGAGCATCGGGATGCCGTGCATCGCGGCCCCGGTGTGACCTGGCGTGAACAGCCCGTGGGCAACGAGCCGGCCGCTTGAGTCATGCACCGACGCCGAGAAGTCACGCGCCTCGCGCAGCGCCGGTGAGAAGGCGGTGCGCTTGAGCACAGCGCCCATCTCCTCGGCCGTCGCGATCAGGTTCTTCCAGACGATCGACAGGGTCACTGGGTCGAGCGCCGCCGTCATGCGTACGCTCCGCGCGCGCCGACGAGCGCGGCCGATGGCTCGGCCCCGACCGCGACGATCACGTTGCCCAGCGGATCGAGCTCGGCGCTGGCGCCGGGCGGAACGACCGAGGTGCACTCCCGCTCCTCGATCACGACCGGCCCTTCCAGGACGCCGGCGGGGAGGTCGGCGCGGCGGTGGACCGGGCAGCCGGCGAACCCGCCCGTCTCCTCGAACCAGACCGGCCGCGTGGCGACCGGGGCGCGGCCGTGGCCGGGCTCGGTCGGCGCCAGCACGAGCCGTGGTCGCGGGCTCACGCCGGTCAGACGCCAGGTCGTGGCCTCGACCGTCCGCCGCGGGTCGGAGTAGCCGTAGACCCGGCGGTAGCGATCATGGAAGCGGTCGGCGGTCGCCGCCAGCGTCCGGTCACCGAGCCGACCGCCGGTCACCGGGACCTCGAGCTCGTAGCCCTGACCGGCGTAGCGCAGGTCGGCGGCGCGCGAGCCGACGATCTGGGACGGATCGGCGCCGGACTCCGTCAGCAGCGTCTGCAGCGCGGCCTGCAGCTCGTCGTAGATCCGGTTGGCACGATCCGCCGTCGCCACCTCGCCCACCCGCAGGAGCGTGCTCCGGCTGACCTCGAACTGGATGTCGCACGACAGCAGCCCCATTGCCGAGGCGACGCCGGCGCCGCGCGGGAAGATCACGGTCGGGATCCCGCACCGCCTCGCGATCCGCACGGCATGTGCCGGACCTGCCCCGCCGAAGGCGACCAGGCAGAGTTCCCGTGGATCCTTGCCGCGGTCGACTGACACGACCCGCACCGCAGCGGCCATGCTCTCGGTCGCCAGCGCGTGGATCCCCCAGGCGGCCTGCTCGACGTCGAGCCCCAGCGGACGGGCCAGATGTCGTTCGATCGCGCGGCGCGCGGCCGCCACGTCGAGGCGCAGCTCGCCCCCGAGGAAGTAATCAGGGTTGAGATAGCCGAGCACGAGGTTGGCGTCGGTGACGGTCGGCAGCTCGCCGCCCCGCCCGTAGCACGCCGGCCCCGGCTCCGAGCCCGCGCTCTGGTGGCCGACCGCGATGATCCCATCGCTCGCGCTGGCGATGCTGCCGCCGCCGGCGCCGATCTCCACAAGGTCGACCGCGGTCAGGTCGACCGGCAGCCCGCTGCCCGGCGCCGGCGTCAGCCGATCGACCTCGAGCTCGTCGGTCAGCCCGGGGGCACCGCCCTCCGACAGGCTCGCCTTCGCCGTCGTCCCGCCCATGTCGAACGAGATCGCCTGCGGCCAGCCGGCGTCGTCGGCGATCAGGGCGGCCATCAGCGCCCCGGCGGCGGGGCCGGACTCGAGCAGGCGCACCGGCTGGCGCGAGACCGTCCCCACGCCGGCGACGCCCCCGTTGGACTGCACCACGTGCAGGACGCCGTCGAACCTCGCCCGCCGCAGCCGCTGCTCGAGGTCGTTCAGGTAGCGCCTGACCTCGCCGGCGATGTAGGCATTGATCACCGTCGTGCTGGTCCGCTCGTACTCGCGGAACCGCTGCGAGATCTCGCTGGAGATCGAGACGAACAGGCTGGGCGCCTCACGCTTGATGATCTCAGCCACCGCCCGTTCGTGGCTCGGGTTGCGATAGCTGTGCAGGAGACAGACCGCGACCGCTTTGATGCCCCGCTGCGCGAGGCGGTGGACCAGATCGACGACCGCTTGCCGATCCAGCGGCGTGACGACCGTGCCGTCGGCGGCGATCCGTTCGGGGACCTCGAGTACCGAGCTGCGGGGCACGAGCGGCACGGGCTTGCCACCGAACAGGTCGTACAGGTGCGGGCGGCGACCGCGTTGGATCACGAGCACATCGCGGAACCCCTCGGTCGTCAGCAGTGCGGTCGGCCAGCCCTTGCGCTCGAGCACGATGTTGGAGGCGAGGGTCGTTCCGTGGACGATCTCATCGACCTGCGCCAGCGCGTATCCGTGGGCGTCGACGAACGCGCACGCGATCGCGACGGTGCCGGCCGCGAGGTCCGCGTGCGGGGTCAGCTCCTTGCCGATCGCAACCTGACCGCGATCGTCGGCCAGGACCAGATCGGTGAACGTCCCACCGATATCGATCCCGAGCCGCAGGCGAGGCACGGCGCCATGCATGCCGTCACAATATTTTATATGATGTTGCATGTCAATCGTGCGCACGTCCCGTTCGCAGCTCCGCGATGAGGCCTCGTCCTACATCCGCTCGCTGATCCTCTCCGGGCAGCTCATCCCCGGTCAGTACGTGCGCCTCGAGCCTCTGACGCGCGCGCTCGACATGAGCGCGACGCCGGTCCGCGAGGCGCTCCTGTCCCTACGTGACCAGGGATTCCTCCAGCTGCACCCGAACCGTGGCTTCGCGGTCGTCAAGATCTCGCCGCAGGACATCGCCGACCTGTTCCTCGTGCAGGCGTTCGCCGCCGGCGAGCTCGCCGCGCGGGCGGCCGAGCGGCTGCCGCATGAGCTCGTGCATCAGCTGGACGAGCTCAGCGACGAGCTCGATCGACACGCCGAGCAGGGCGACGAGCGAGCGCTCGAGGTCGCCAACGACGAGTTCCACGCGGTCATCAACCGGGGCGCCGAGTCCCCGCGGCTGGCCTGGTTCTACGCCGAGGCGATCCCGATCGTCCCCCGGCGCTTCCTGACGCTCGTGCCCGGCTGGATCGACGGCACGCGGTGGGAGCACCGGATCGTCGTCGACCGGCTGCGTGACCGCGACGCCGACGGCGCCCGCGCCGCGATGTCGGCCCACATCCGTCACGTCGGCGAGCTTGTGGCCGACCACCTCAACGCCGGCGGCGCCTGGCCGCCGGCGCACGCTGAGGCGATCCCGGGCCATGCATAGGCCGCGGCCGGGGTCGGTGCTCGAGCCGCGCCGACACTGTCGGTTCGGGCAGTTGGCGACCGGCGGGCCGAGATCGACACTCCGCTGTGTACGCGTCGAGGGCGGCCGGAGCGACGGCGCAGGCGGCGGCGCTGACCCGACAACCAAGGAGCGAGCGGATGACCGCAACTGAGACGCAGACGCTCGACGCCTTCATCGGCGTCGACGTCGGGGGGACCCACACTGACGTGTCGGTGGTCGTCGGTCAACGGATCGAGCGCGGCAAGGCGCTGACCACCTACGACGACTTCAGCCGCGGCGTACTCGAGGCCGTCAGCGTCGCCGCCGGTCAATTCGAGATGGCGATGCCGGAGCTGCTGGCTCGCACGAAGCTGTTCATCAACGGCACCACCGTCGTCACCAACGCGATCGCGCAGCTGCGCGGCTCGCGCGTTGGGGTGCTCGTCACCGCCGGCTTCCGGGACACGTTCCGGTTCGCCGGTGGCCCGCGCCTGACCGAGACCGACGACCATCTCCAGCTCAACGTCCCCGACCTCGTCGCGCGGGACGCGATCGCCGAGATCGACGAGCGGATCGACTGGTCGGGCGAGGTCATCACCCCGATCGACCTCGATCAGGTCCGGGCCGGGGCCAAGCGGCTGGTCGACGAGTGCGAGATCGACGCGCTGTCGATCTGCTTTCTCTCAAGCTTCGTCAACGGCGAGCACGAGCTGGCCGCCGAGCAGGCCGTCTCAGAGCTGTACCCGGACCTGTTCGTGACCTCGTCGCACCGCGTGTTCCCGGTGATGGGAGAGACCCGGCGGTGGACGACCGCGATTCTCAACTCGTTCGTCCAGGATCGCGCCGAGGTGTACCTGACGTCGCTGAGCGCCAAGCTGCGTGAGGCCGGCCTGGCCGGTGGGCTGGCGTTCTTCCAGGGTCTCGGCGGCGGCATCAGCCTCGAGAAGGCCCGCACGTATCCGCTGTCGATGCTCGGCTCGGGCCCGGCGGGCGGCGCGATCGGCGCCAACGAGCTGGCCAAGCGGATGGGCAAGCGGCGGGTGCTGCTGGGCGACATGGGCGGCACCAGCTTCGACACCGGGATCATCGTCGACAACGAGATCCACATCGAGAAGAACCTGCAACTCGGCCCGTTCCAGACCGGCGTCAACCTCGTCGATGTCGTCTCGGTCGGCGCCGGCGGCGGCTCGATCGCCTGGATCAGCGAGCGCGGAGTGCCGCAGGTCGGCCCCCGCAGCGCCGGCTCGACCCCCGGGCCAGCGGCCCTGGACCGCGGCGGCAGCGAACCGACCGTCACCGACGCGATGGTGACGCTCGGGTTCATCGACCCCGACAACTATCTCGGCGGGCGCGTACAGCTCAGGCCGGAGCTGGCGCGCGAGGCGCTGGACCGGACGCTGTCGGACCGGTTCGGCTGGACGACCGAGCGGGCGGCCACCGCCGTTCACGATCTCGTCGTCGTCAACATGGCGACCGCGGTACGCGAGGTGTCGGTCGGCAAGGGCCACGACCCGCGCGAGTTCCTGTTCCTCGCCTACGGCGGCACGCTGCCGCTGTTCGCCTCCCAGATCGCCGGCCGGCTCGGGATCGCGACGATCGTGATCCCCCAGAACAGCTCGGTGTTCTGCGCGCTCGGGCTGCTCGCGTCGGACTTCGTCGTCCGCAACGACCAGGGCGTGGGCATGGACCTGTCCAACGCCGACGGACTGCAGCGCATCAACGAGATCGCCGAGCGGATGGTCGCCGAGGCGCACAGCTCGATGTCCGACGAGGGCTTCGGCGACGCCGAGATCGACATCTCGCGCAGCGCCGACCTGCGCTTCCAGGGTCAGGAGTACGAGTTGACGTTGCCGATGCCCGACCGCTCGTTGACCGCCGACGACCTCGACGTCCTGTCCGCCGACTTCCTGAAGCTGTACGAGCGCACGTACGGCGAGGGAACCGCCTGGAAGGGCGTGCCGGCGACGATGGTCAACTACAGCGTGACCGCGATCGGGCGCCAGCAGCGTCCCGATTGGTCGGTCGCGGCGTTGAACGGCCACACGCCCGACGGCGCGCGCAAAGCGGTCCGCTCGGTGTACCTGCCCGACGTCCACGAGCGGGCCGAGATCCCGGTCTACGCGGGCGAGCGCTGCGGCCCGGGGATCGAGATCGAGGGCCCGGCGATCATCGACGAGACCGACACGACGATCTACGTGCCGACGGAGACGACGGCACGACGCGACGAGCATCTCAACTACGTCCTGACGCGATAGGGAGACTCCAGTGGCCACTACCGATTACGACGTCATTGCCGCCGAGGTGCATCGCAAGGCGCTGCAGAACCTCACCAACGAGATGGCGATCACGCTGGTGCGGACCTCAGGGTCCCCGATCGTGACCGACGCGAAGGACTTCTCGACCTGTCTGATGGACACCAAGCCTGAGCATCTCGGGTTCGCCAGCTACGTGCTGTTCCACGTCGGCTCCTCGCTGATCGGCACGCAGGTGATCAACTCGCTGCCGGCGGCGCAGGACGTGCGGCCCGGCGACGGCTGGGTCGTCAACGACCCCCACACCGGCGGCGCGATGCACCAGGGCGACGTCTCGATCATCATGCCGACCTTCTACGGCGACGAGCTGCTGGGCTGGAGCTTCTCCAACATGCACGTGCTCGACATCGGCGGCGTCGGGATCTCCGGTTATGCGCCCGGCGCCCACGACGTCTACCAGGAGGGCCTGCGGTTTCCGCCGGTGCGGATCATCCGTAACGGCGGAATCGACATCGAGTGGGAGCAGTTCATCGCCGCCAACGTGCGCGCGCCGGGCCCGGTGCTGAACGACATCCGCTCGATGATCGCCGCCAACAACACCGCGACCCGCAAGCTCTCCGAGATCGTCGACGAGTTCGGGCTGGAGGGTCACCGCGAGTATTGCGAGATCAACAAGGACCTGTCCGAGCAGGTGCTGCGTGAGCGGATCGCGCTACTCCCCGACGGCGTCTATGAGGCCGTCGACTGGAACGAGTTCGACGGCCACGACGGTCCCGACCTGCTGCTGGAGATGCGCTGCTCGCTCGAGGTCGACGGCACCGAGCTGCGCTTCAACTACACCGGCGTGCCGCAGATCGACGCGTTCGTGAACTCGACCCGCGGGCCGATGTTCGGCCAGGCGATGACGGCGCTGATGACCTCGCTGGTGTACGGCGACCTGCCGATCAACGGCGGGCTGTGGCGGCCGATCACGGTCGACCTCGGGGAGCCGGGGACGATCGTCAACTCGGTTCCGCCGGCGCCGGTCTCCAACGCCCACTCCGAGGTCGGGATGCGCGCCTGCAAGCTCGCCAAGGCGGTGCTCAACCAGGCGCTGTCGCTGTCGGACGACCCGATCCTGCGTGGCCGCGTCGCGGGCCAGTGCCAGGACGGCTTTCCCGGCAGCGCCCTGTTCGGGCAGAACCAGCACGGCGGCACGTCGGTGATCTTCTACATCGACAACGCGTCGGGCTCCGGCGGCGGCGCCCAGACGGTCGGCGACGGCCAGGACTCGTACGGCCTGACCTGCATGACCGGCTGCGGCCTGGCTGACGTCGAGGTCCACGAGGCGGCCGATCCGGTGATGTTCCTGTGGCGCAAGCTGATCGCCAACTCCGGCGGTCCCGGACAGATGCGTGGCGGCCAGGCGCTCGAGCAGGCGTTCGCGGTCCACTACTCAGACGCCATGGCCGGGCCGGGCTTCAACGCCTGCGCGGAGGTGCCGCCGATCGGCTTCGGCGGCGGCTATCCGGCCTCCAGCGGCGACTTCTACCCGATGACCGACACGAACATCGCCGCGCTGATCGAGGCCGGGCAACAGCCGACCGAAGCGCGCCTGCAGGGGACGAAGGTGCCGACCCGCTCCAAGCTCACCCACCTGGTGCTGGCCCGCGACGACGTGTTCGTGACCACCTCGGGCGGCGGCGGCGGACTCGGCGACCCGCTCCTGCGTGACCGGGCGCTGGTCGTCGTCGACCTGGCGGCGGGCTACATCACGCCCGCCCACGCCCGCGAGATGTACGGAGTCGTGCTCGACGCCGATGGTGCGATCGACGAGGCGGCGAGCGACCTCGCCCGGGAGGAGATCCGCCGGCGGCGGATCGGCGGCGCGCCGACGGCGGAGCTGCGCGCGCCGGCCAGCGTCGGGGTCTCGATCGTGCACGACGGCGACGCCTGGACCTGCGGATCGTGCTCGGCGACGCTCGCCGATGTCGACGGCAACTGGCGCGAGGGCAACGTGGCGCTCGTCCAGACGCCGATCACCGAGCGCTACGCGGCGCTGGAGATGAACGTCCGCGCCCGGATCGAGGCGCCCGACGTGATCGTCCGCGAGTACGCGTGTAACGCCTGCGCCGCGAGCCTCGCAGTCGATGTCGTGGCGGACGGTCTGGACCCGCTGGCGGCGCCGGCGCTGCTGGTCGGTGCCGGCGCCCACGACTAGCCAGCGGTCGCTCACTTATGCGCCATATCGTGCCCGCGTGCCGACGATCCTGCTGATCCGTCACGGCCAGGCGTCGTACGGAACCGACGACTACGACCGCCTGTCCGATGCCGGCCATGCCCAGGCCGCCGCGATCGCCGGCGAGCTTGCGCGGCGCCGGCCGTCGATCGAGCGGGTCGTGCACGGCTCCCTGCGCCGCCAGAGCGAGACCGCGGCGCCGACCCTCGAGGCGCTGTCGCTGGCGGCGACGATCGATCCGCGGCTCGACGAGTACGACATGGACGAGATCGTCGCCGGACACACCGACTCGTCTGTCCGGACCAATGCCCCGCGCAGCGGGCAGCCGGTCTCAAGCGGCGAGTTCCAGCGGGTCCTCGAACTGGGGATGAGCGCCTGGATCGACGCCGCCGAGGGCAGCCGCTGCGCCGAGACGTGGCCCGCGTTCGCGACGCGCTGCAGCGCGGGCCTGGCTGCCGCGGCCGCCGGTCTGACGTCCGGCAGCACGGCCGTCGTGTTCACCTCGGCCGGCGTGATCGCGGCGCTGTGCTGCTCGCTGCTGGGCCTGCCGCCGAAGACGCTGATCCCCCTCAACCGCGTCGCGGTCAACGCGGGCCTGACGAAGGTCGCGTCGGGCCGCTCCGGGTTGTCGCTCGTGTCGTTCAACGAGCACGGGTACTTGGAGGGCGCCGGAGGCGGCCTGGTGACGCTGCGCTAGCGGTGGACCGTCGCGACCGGGGCCGGTCGCGGTGGTGAACCGTCGCGCCCCGTCCCGCGAGGCCGCGGCGGCACCCTTGACGCCCTCGACCGACTGGCGTAACCGCCAGCTGATCTTCACCCCGATCTCCGAGACCCTCTCGGCATGAAGTTCGGATTCATGCTGCTGCCCCGGTCGCTGGGCGAGACCCGCGAGCTGGCGCGGTCCGGTGCCGATTTCGGGTTCGACTGGATCAGCGTCGCCGACTCGCCGACCGTGTACCAGGACTCGTACCTGCACCAGCTCGAGGTTGCCCGTGTCGCCGACAACGTGCTCGTCGGCCCGATGGTCAGCCACCTCGTCGCGCGCCATCCGGTGATCGTCGCCAACCAGCTGGCGACGCTCAACGAGTTCACCGGCGGTCGCGTGGTCGGGACCATCGGGACGGGCAACAGCGCCGCCCGCGGGCTGGGGTTGAGGCCGGCCACGGTCTCGGAGCTCGGGCGCGGGATCGAGGCTGTCCAGTCCTACTGGCGCGGCGAGCGCGCCGAGCTGGACGGGAGCTTCATCCCCGCGACCGGGATCAAACGCCAGGGCTGCCCGCTGCTGGTCGCCGCCGACGGTCCGCGCGCCGGCGCGCTCGCCGGCTCGGTCGGCGACGGCCTGCTGTATGGCGGCACGATGGATCCCGAGGTCAGACGCTGCCGCCTGGCGAACGTCGGCGCGGGCAAGCAGACGTGGATCGCGCCCACGGTCTCGCTCGGCGAGGACCACGGCGCCGTCCGCCAGGACCTCGGCGCGATGGTCGTCGCGATGGCCAACCGGGCGATGCGCGGAGATCTGACCGAGCGCCACGTGCCGGCCGATGTCCAGGCCGACGTGCTCGAGATGCGCCGCGCCTACGACTACGGCTTCCACGCCGACAACTCGCGGCCGCGCAACACCGGCGTCGTCTCAGACCGGCTCGCCGACCACCTGATCGACAGCCTCTGCGTGTGGGGCGACGAGCGTCGCTGGCGCGAGGCGCTGGACGGCCTCGAACAGGACGGCTGGACCGGCGTGATGTTCATCCTCGGACAGGCCGACCAGGCGCAGGCGATCATCGGCATCGGCGAGCGTCTGCGCGCGCTCGGCCGGCTGCCCTCGCCGGCACCGGCTCGGTAGGAGTGCGGCGCGCCCGCCCGGGTTCCGTCACCACTACCGGCTCAGTAGGAGCGCGGCAGCCCCAGCGAGTGCTGGGCGACGTAGTTGAGGATCATCTCGCGTGAGACCGGCGCGACCTTGAGCAGCCGTACGATCCACCACAGGTCGGCGAGGCCGTAGTCGTTGGACAGTCCATTGCCGCCGTGCGCCTGGATCGCCCGATCGAGGCAGATCAGCCCCGCGTCGGCCGCCAGCAGCTTGGCCATGTTCGACGCTTCGCCGGCATCGGCGCCGGCATCGTGCAGCAGCGCCGCCTTATCGGTCATCAGCCGCGCCGCCTCCAGTGCCACCTTGGCCTCCGCGAGCGGATGCGCAACACCCTGGTGGGCACCGATCGGCTGGTCCCAGACGACCCGCTCGTTCGCGTACGCCGACGCCTTCTCGAGCGCATAGCGGCCGACGCCGTTGCAGATCGCGGCCGCCAGGATCCGCTCCGGATTGAGCCCGTCGAAGCCAATCCGGAGCCCGTCGCCCTCGCCCCCGATGAGCCGGTCGTCGGACACCTCGACGTCGTCGAAATAAAGCGTCCACTGGTTCTCAGGCGCCTGCAGCGCGGTGTCGATCCGCTGCCGAGTCAGACCCGGCGCGTCCGGGTCGACCATGAACAGCGACAGGCGACCGCGCCCGTTGGGCCCCTCCCCGGTCCGGGCCATCACCAACAACCCGGTGGCCTCCTCGACGCCGGAGATGTAGGTCTTGCTGCCCGACAGGCGCCAGCCGTCGCCCTTGCGACTGGCCCGCAGCGACAGCTTGTGGCTGTTGGACCCAGCGTCGGGCTCCGTGATCGCGAACGCGTAGTACTCGCGTCCGGAGCCGATCCCGCGCAGCCACCGATCCTTCTGCTCCTCGGAGCCGTAGCGGGTCAGAACCGTCCCGGCGATCCCGGGCGACACCAGCAGCGGCAGCATCGGGCAGCCGGCCGCCGAGATCTCCTCCTCGACGATCGCCAGCTCGTACAGGCCGAGGCCGCCGCCTTCGTATTGCTCGGGAATGTTGACGCCGAGGAAACCGTGCTCGGCCAGTGGCCGCCACAGCTCCGTCGCCGACCCGCGCTCGCGCCCGATCGCGGCGAACCGGGCATGGCCGAACTCAAGCGCGATCCGGCGCACGGACTCGCGCATCAGCACCAGCTCGTCGCTCTCGACGAGCGCGAGCGCCGGCGCGGGCGGGGCGGTTGTCATGCCGCGATTGTCTCAGCAGCCAAGCCCGAACCGCCATCGCTCGCCGGCGTCGGCTCCGGCGCCTGCCCAACCGGCATCGCGATCATCACCACCGTCCCTCCGGCGGAGCCGCGGTCGACGTCCACCTGGCCGCCCTGGTCGCCGACCAGCTGGCTGACGGCCGACAGCCCGTGACCGCCGCTCGAACTGGCCGCCAGCGCCCCCAGGCCGTCGTCGGCGATCGTCACCCGCAGCCGCCCGGCGCCGTCGAGCTCGAGCCTGACCGTGACCCGGCACAGCCCGGCGTGCTTGGCGGCATTGACCAGCGCCTCTCGGGCGGCCCGGATCACCGCATCGCTGGCCGGCCGGCGCAGCCCCCGGGCAGCCTGGGCGACCGCCTCGTCGACATGCAGGTGGATCGGCAGCCCAAACTCGTCCTCGACGCCGGACACGACCGACGCGAGCCGCGTGCCGATGTCCGCCGCCGGCGGGCTCGAGAGCTTGTGGATCACGGTCCTGATCGCCGTGTCGCCGCGGATCAACAGCCCGCGCGCTCGCGCGATCCGTTGCGCGACCTCGTCGGTCACGTCGTCGTGCTCGAGGATCGAATCGAGGCTCAGCTGCGTCGCGAACAGGATCTGGGCGACGTCGTCGTGCAGATCGTCGGCCAGTCGCTGACGCTCCTGCAGGCGGGCGAGCTCGGCCCGCTGCTGCTGGTAGAGCTCGGTCGCATAGTTGAGCGCGGCGACGTTCGCCATCCGCGTGAACGAGCGGCGCTCGGCCCGCGCGAACGGCTCGCCGTGCATCCGCAGCGCCGCCAACGTGCCCATCCGCAGCCCGCGCAACCTGACCGGCACGTAGAAGGCGGCGTGGCCCGGGTCGCCGGCCCGTTGGGGCCCGACGACGTAGGCGCGGATCCCGGGCTCGGTGCCGGCCTCGTCGAGCATCGCGAGCTCGAGCGCCTCGTCGCGCCGGCCGGTGGCGACGAGCACCGGCGGCGCGTTGTCGGGGACGAACGCCAGCACGTCGGCCTCGGTGGCGTCACACAGCTCGCGCAGCGCCGGCTCCATCACCGTGTGGATGCTGTCGCCGGAGGCGACCGCGACCGCTGCCCGGCAGATCGTCTCCTCGACCCGCTGCTCGCGCCGAGCCTGGTAGAGCGCCGCGGCCAGCTCGACGATGCTGGCGATCCGGGGTGACAGCGCCTCGGCCCGCTCGAGGTCGTCGAGGTCGAATTCGTGGCGGCCGTCAGCGACGTGCAGCACGCCGACGTCGCCGAGTGGGATCGTCATGACACGGTGCAGGTCGAACACATCGACGTAGTCCTGGCGGATGCTGCGGTCGCCCGAGCTGGCGTTGGAGATGTACGGCAGGCCGGTCGTCAGCACCCGCGCCGAGTTACTGCGCGGGTCAGAGAAGTTGACCCGGTGCGAGGCGGCGACGTCGTCGGCGGCCCCGAACGCCCCCGCCATCATCTGCAGGACGCTGCGCTGCCGGTCGGCGATCATCACACCGATCCGGGCGTCGCCGAACAGCGGCCCGATCACCGTCTTCAGCGCCCGGCCCAGCTCGCCGAGGCTGTGGGCCGAGAGCACCAGCCGGTCGAGCACCGCCCACGTCTCGAGCAGCTCATCGTAGATCGGCGGGCGCCGCGCGACCGCCAGGCAGAGCCCGACCTGGGTCGCGAACGTGTCGATCAGGTCGGCGTGATTGAACGCCCCGGCACCGCGGCGCAGCGTCGCGATGAACCCGGCCGGCTTGCCGTCGACCGTGATCTCGGCCTCGAGCACGCCCTCGAACTCGCGCTTGACGCAGCTGCGATCACCGGCCGCGAGCGCCTGCTCGAGCGCTTCCAGCTCACGCCGCTCGAGCCCGAGGTGGGCGTCGAGCCGCAGCCCGCCACCGTCCTGCACCAGTGCGAGCACGGCCGCTTCGGAGCCGGTCACCCGGCTCGCGGCGGCGATCAACGCGTCGAAGCTCTGACGCTCCTCGGCGCAGGTCCCGAGCTCCACGCGCTCACGCCTCCGGCAGCACCAGCTCGGCCTCGCCCGCGGGGGCGATGAACCCGGTCCGGATCGCCTTGGCGATCAGCTCGGTCTTCGTCCGTGCCTCGAACTTCGCCTTCAGCTTCTGGACGTGGAAGCGGACCGTCGACTCCGAGATGTAGAGCCGCTTGCCGATCTCCTGGTTCGTGTAGCCCTCGGCCGCCAACTCCAGGACGCGCTCCTGCTGGGGCGTCGGGGTCGTCCCCGACATCCGCTCGTTGACGAGCTGGTGCAACTGCTTGACGATCTGCGGCCCGGAGGCGGGGCTGGTGACGCTGCGGCCCAGCCGTACCCGCTCGATCGCCGCCAGCAGCTCGGGCAGACCCGCGGCCTTGGTCACATACGCGGCCGCACCGGCCTGCAGTGCGCCGCGAACGGTCTCCTCGCTCAAGTAGGTGCTGAGGATGATCACGGCGGTGCCGGGGAAGCCCCGGGCGAGCTCCCGCGTGAGATCCTCGCCCCGCATGTCCGGCAGCCGCAGGTCGACGAGCGCGACGTCAGGCAGTGTCTGCCTGACGCGCCGGAGCGCCTCGCGTCCCGTCGACGCCTCCGCCACGACTTCGACTCCGGCGACCCGCGAGAGGGCGGATCGGACGCCCTCCCTGACGAGCTCGTGATCGTCCACGATCATGATTCGCACGTTCGGCCTCTCTCTCCTACCGCCCGGTCGGGCAGTCCCGCTTCGCAAGATACAGATCCGGCTGCTACAGCGACGAACACGCAACCGAATCCACATCTGCGCGGGCCTGCTCAGCCGGCCGTCGCGACCTCCAGCTTCCGTGCGGCGGGCAGCACCTCGAGTTCGTCAGTGGCGACATCGACGCCGAGGCTCGCGGCACAGCCGGGGCAGAAATACTCACGGATCGTCACCCGCGGCGCCTCGGTTCGGTCGCGCACCAGCATTCCCAGCTCTGCGTAGCGCTCAGCGATCGGGCGCTCCCGCAGGATCGCACCGTCACGCCAGTTCCCATCGGCCGGAGCGAGCGCCTCGTCGCAGGAGACGCACAGCCAGCTGTGGTCGTCTCGGCGCAGCGAGATACCGGTTGACGGGGTCAGCTCGGCCCGCTTGGCCGGTTCTGAGCCGATCCGCTCGCGTCGGATCTCGGCCCGTCGCAGCTCGGTGGCCGCGGCGTCGGTCGTCTCGCCGTCCATCACGACCCCGTAGATCAGGTGCGCGTGCTCGGCGGTCACGTAGCCGTTGACGACGTCCTGAGCGACCCTGTCGACGGGGCGCAGCAGCGGATCTCCGATCCCGGCGCCGCCGCCGGCGGTCGCGACGAACACATCGCCGCGCTTCAGATCCAGGTGGGTGACCTTCGAGCGCACCACCTCGGTGTTTCCCTGCAGCCGCTCCATCGTCGGCAGGATCCCCTGCTCGAGCAACTCGGCGACGTTGGACCCGCGCACCGGGAAGAACGTCCCCGCGCAGCCCGGGTAACCGCCGCCCGTTCCGTGTGGTGGCACCTGGGCGCAGGCGTTGAACCCGGGCCCGGCCATCTTGTCGGAGTAGTGGATCGCGTACGCCTGATCGAGCGACTGGCCACCGCGCATCTGTCCCGGCCCGCCCGAGTTGGCCACCAGCCGCCGCCACAGGAACAGCACCGGATCGGCGCCCTCGTGGTTCTCGATGTCCGGGATCCCGCCGCCGGTCGTGCACGTCAGGCCGTAACAGTCCTGACCGTCGTTGATCGTCTGGGCGCCGCCGCCGGAGCCGATCGCGTTGTCGGGGTAGAAGACCACCGAGATGCCCCCGTGCTGATTGGATCCGAACAGCGCGTTTCCAGGGAAGCCATCCTGGTGCTGGCCCGAGACGCGGCTGCGCAGGACCGGGTCATCGCTCAGCGACATCGCTTGCACGAGCACGTCCTTGGCCAGCTTGCAGGCGCGCATCCCGACCTCGGAGTGGGCGTTGGAGACCGGCGCCGGCGGGATCGAGTTGACGATCGTCCCCGGCTCCCCCAGCTCGACCGTGATCGGCCGCCACAGCCCGCCGTTGACGGGCAGGTCGCCGTAGACGAGGATCGTCATCAGCCCGGTCATCGCCTGACCGAACATCGGTCCCCGAGTCGAGTTCACGAACGCGTCGATCTGCGGGACGCCCGAGTAGTGGAAGCGCAGATCGGTGCCATCGACCTCGAGCCGGCAGCGCAGCTCCAGCAATAGATCAGGCCCGTCATGGCCGTCGAACTCGTTCCAGTCGACGGCCTCATAGACGCCGTCCGGGAGCAGCGCGATCCGCTCACGCAGCACCTGCTCGGACAGGTCCTTGTTGATCTCGCAGTATTCGCGGTGGGCCTCGAGGCCGAACTCGTCGACGATCTGGGTGAGCTTGCCGGTGGCCGTGTTGTTGGCCGAGATCATCGAGCGGATGTCGTTCAGCACCGCGCCGGGGGCGCGGACGTTGGCGGCGATGTACTTCTCCCACTGCGGGTCGATCGCCCCGTCGCGGATGATCCGCACCGGCGGGAACCGCATCCCCTCCTGCCAGACGTCGTGGGCGCCCGGGGCGTAGCCGGAGATGCCGACGCCGCCGACATCGAGCACGTGCATGTTCGCAAACGACCAGCCCAGGTGCTCGTCACCGTAGAACGTCGGCATGATGATCGAGACGTCGCCCTGGTGCATCGCGCCGCCGGTGTGCGGGTCGTTGACGACCCAGCCATCGCCGGGACGCAGGCCGCCCTCCTCGCGCACGAGGTCGGCGATCACCTGCGTGCCGATCAACGACGAGCCGACATGGAACAGAACGTAGGACGAGAAGCCGAGGTGCTCGGGCTTGGTGTCCATCAGGCAGGTCGAGAAGTCCTTCGACTCGGTCACGATCGGGGACCCCGAGGTCCGCACCAGCGTGATCGCCATCTCGTCCGTGAGGTTCTTGATCGCCTTGCGGTGGACCTCGGCGGCGATCACGTCGTAGTCGGTGGTGGCGCTCATGTCGATTCCCCTAGTGGTCGCTTACGTGCGTACGGTCGCACCGAGAGGTGCGGCTGGTGGATGCCCGGCAAGGACGCAGGGCCGAAGGTGTGCCTCTGGCACATCGAGGTCCGAGGACGCCGCCGGGCGCCGCCAGACGTGCCTCGAATGCGAGCGTATGTGCGTAAGGGGCCACGGTTATCGGGTGAGGACGTAGTTGGAGTATTCGTCGCGCGCGGCCGTCGTGCCCGGCGGCACGTAGATCGTCGTGTCATTCTCGTCGATGATCGCCGGGCCCTGCACCGTTGCCCCGGCGGGGACGTGCTCGTGATCGATCACGGGAATCTCGGCCCACTCGCGCTGCTGTGGGAGGAACACCCGCCGCATCTCACGGGTCTCGATCGCCAGCTCGTGGCCGGCCGCCACCGCCTTGGCCAGATCCGGGCGGTTCTGGCTGCCGGTGACCGTGACGCTGTAGTTGATCAGCGATGCGGGGACGCCCTTCCACGCCGTCCCCTCGCCGTAGGTCAGCTCGTATGTCTCCAGGAACTGATCGAACAGCTTGGGCGCGTCGTCCTCGGTCAGCTCCCGGTCGGGCATCTCCATCGTCAGCTCATAGGCCTGACCCTGGAAGCGGACGTCGGCCGATCGCTGGATCCTGATCTGCTCGCGCGCGAAGCCCTCGGACTCCATCTGGGCGATCGAGTCAGCGACCATCTGCGTGGCGATCTGATTGACGCGCGTGACGCCTTCGGGCTTGGACAGGTCCCAGCCGACGCCCTGATCAAAGCGCATCACGTAGTCGGCCGACAGCAGTCCGAGCGCGCAGAATACGGAGCTGTTCTGGGGGATCACGATCGTTTCGATCCCCAGCCGTTCGGCGATCTGGGTCGCGAACAGCGGCAGCGTGCCGCCGTAGGCGAGGAACAGGAACTCACGCGGGTCGTGGCCCTTGCCGACGCTGACCTCCCGCACCGCGTTGGCCATGTTGACCACCACGAGGTCGTGCATCGCCGCCGCCGACTCCTCGGTCGACCAGCCGTAGCGCTCGCCGAAGACCCGGTCGAGCACGGTCCGCGACAGCTCGGGCTTGAGCTGCACGCGGCCTCCGAGGTAGTTGTTGGGGTCGATGAAGCCGAGCGTCACCATCGCGTCGGTGACCGTCGGCTGGTCGCCTCCGCGATCGAGCGCCGCCGGGCCGGGGGTCGAGCCCGCGCTGTGGGGGCCGACGTTCGGGACGCCGCGCTCGGAGACCCACCCGATCGAGCCGCCGCCGGCGCCGACCGAGACGACGTCGACGATGTTGACACCGGTCTGGAACGGCCCCAGCTCGAGGTTCTTATCGATATGGATCTCGTTGTCGACGATGATCCCCGTGTCGAAGCTGGTGCCGCCCATATCGCCCAGCAGCACCCGCTTCTTGCCCATCCGCTTGGCCAACTCGTTGGCGCCGATCGCGCCGCCCGCCGGACCCGAGCCGAGCAGGCCGAGCGGATACGCCTGCGCTTTCTCGAGGCTGATCCCGCCGCCGAGACCTTGGAAGAACGCCAGGCCACCGGTCAACCCCGAGGTGCGGAGCTTCTCGTTCAGTGACGTCAGATACACCTCGGCCCGGTCCTGGACGAACGAGTTGAGGATCGCGGTCGTCCACCGCCGGGTCTCGCCCTCGACCGGGAACACCCGGTGCGACGGCGTCACGAACAGATCCGGATACAGCTCCTTGATCGCGGCCTCGGCCGCCAGCTCGTGCTCGCCGTTGGTGTGGCTCCAGAGGAAGCAGACGGCCAGCGCGTCGACATGCTGCTCCTCGACCAGCCGCTTGGCCTCGGCCCGAACCTGCTCGAGGTTGATCGGAACCAACACCGTCCCTGACCAGTCGATCCGCTCGTCGACCTCCGAGATCGCCCGGCGGTCGACGATGTCCGGGACGTTGAGCTGCAGGTGGTCGTCGATCTCCGTCGTGCGAGGCCCGCCCGCGAGCCGGAACGCGTCGCTGAAGCCGCTCGTCATCATCGCCCCGACCCGCGAGCCGCGCAGCTGGGCGATCGCGTTGGTCACGACCGTCGTCCCGTTGATGAACAGCTGCGTGCGGCCGAGCATCTGCTCGAGCGACAGCTCGTAGTTGGCCGCGGCAACGTCGACCGCTTCGAGCACGCCCCGGCTGAAGTCGTCGTACGTCGTCAGCGCCTTGCCCCGCTGGACGGTCCCCTCGTAGACGATCGACACGTCCGTGTGGGTGCCGCCGACGTCCACGCCGATGAAGGCCCGGCCGTTGCTCTCGCCGCCAGTGGTAGTGCTCATACCTCTCCTCGATCGAAAATCAGCGACCTGCCGGAACTCTGCCTCACCCGCGAGTCCATCCAACTGTCGGATCCGCCAACAGCGCCGTCTCGGTACGGAACTTCGAGTCGGCCCGCCTACCCGCTGAGGGCGCCTGCGGCTCCGGTCAGCGCGCGCTTCAGCACCCGGTTCATTGCGTTGCGAGGGAGCGCATCGACGAAGTCGATCCTACGCGGCACCTTGTAATCGGCGAGCCGTTGCGCGCAGAACGCGATCAGCTCGGCCTCGTCGGGCGGCGGCTTGCCCGCGGCGACGACGACCGCCCGCACGTCCTCACCGAGCACCGGGTTCGGCATCGGCACGACGGCGGCCTCGAACACCCCCGGATGGGCAGCCAGCACTCCCTCGACCTCGGCCGACGAGATGTTCAAGCCACCGCGACGGATGAACTGCTTGTCGCGGTCGACGAAGTACAGGAAGCCGTCGTCGTCGACCGTCGCCATGTCGCCGCTATGGAGCCAGCCGCCATGAAGCGCCCGTGCCGTCTCGGCCTCGTCGCCGACGTAGCGGAGCATCGTGCTCGGTCCCCGCAGGCAGATCTCGCCGACCTCGCCCACCGCCGCCGGTCGATCCTGGTCGTCGAGCACCGTGTGCTCGACCCACGGGTGAAAGCTGGTGCGCCCAATCGACAGCCCATAGGGGCCGATCCGGTCAAGCGCCAGCGGGTGGTCCTCGGGCGTCAGGATGATCCCCGAGGTGCCGCCCTCAGTCAGCCCGTAGACGTTGACCAGCTCGACGCCCCAGCCCTGCCCGATCTCGCGCCACACCCTCGGGTAGAACTCGGGCGGCGCCGACTGCGCGCCGTAGCAGATGCGCCGCAGCGACGGGAACTCACAGGCGGCGATCTCGTCGGCCGTCAACCGCGCGAAGATCAGCTGCAGCACGCTGTTGACCAGGAACGTCGAGGTGACTTCGTGCCTGACGATCCGCTCCAGCGTGTCGTGTACGTCGAACGCGGGCTCGATCACGTACGTGCAACCCGCGACCAGGCACGCGAGCAGGTTGGTGTGGGAGCCGGTGCTGGTGAAGAACGGCGCGAACGACATGTAGACGCTGTCGCCGTCGATGTCCCAGACCGGAACCGCCTGGTGACCACAAGCGACCGAGCCGGCGTGCCCGAGCGCGACCGCCTTGGGGTTGGCGGTGGTTCCCGAGGTCAGGATCCAATCGGCCTCGTCGTGCTCGGCGACCTCGACGCGCGCGGCGATCGGTGTCGCGGCCGCGAGCGCGGCGGCGAGCGAGCCGCCCAGGCGCGGCGCGGCCGCCGTGGCTTCCAACAGCACGGCGTCGCCGAGCGCCCCGCGCAACCGTCCGAGCAATTCGGCGAACGCCGGGGCGAAGACGATCGCCGCCGGCGCCACGAATGCGAGCACCTCGCCGAGCTCGCGCTCGACGTAGCGGGTGTTGAGCGGCACGTTGATCGCTCCCAGCCGATGGGAGGCGTGGTAAGCGATGTGCGCTTCGATCGCGCCCTCGTTGTCGAGCAGGATCCCGACCCGGTCGC
>Ga0302178_10000656_pt1 | contig 30773 bp, 25 predicted proteins | sample I_Palsa_E1_3_FD_198790 | JGI IMG/M metagenome (GOLD analysis project Ga0302178, IMG submission 198790) | Peat permafrost microbial communities from Stordalen Mire near Abisko, Sweden - I_Palsa_E1_3 | ecosystem: Environmental > Terrestrial > Soil > Palsa > Peat permafrost | place: Sweden... | reverse complement strand
GCCGGAGGCGCATCGTCCAACGACGCCGCGGCCGCGCGCTCGAGCAACGCGTGTCCTTCGCGCCGCGCCGTCGTGTACCACAGCCAGCGCAAGCTCGCCACGATGCTCGCGGCGGACACCGCCTCGCCGCCGGGAGTGAATCCCCAGCCGATCGCGGCGCGATGATTTTCGAGATCGCGGCGCACCTGCGCGGTCCAAGCGTCGGAGTCGGTAAACCAGTATCCCTCGCCGGCGCGTTCCGCAACCTCCGCGAAATACCGGCAGTGGCTCTGCGCGACGTCATCACGTTCGCCGGCCTCGTCCAATTGCTCGGCCGCAAATTGACGCGTCGACTCGAGCAGCCGGTAGCGCCGTTCATCGCCGTCGTCGAGGACGACGATCAGCGACTTGTCGACGAGCGCGACGACCAGATCGAGCGCGTTCCAGGCGCCGTCGTCCGGATCGGCGCAGACCGTCTCCGCAGCCTCGAGCGTCCAGCCGCCGCGAAAGATGGCGCTGCGGCGCAAGAAGCGCCGTTCCGCTGGGCTCAACAGATCGTAGCTCCAGCCGATCAGCGCGCGCAGCGTCTGATGACGGGGACGCGCGGTGCGGCTGCCGCCCGAGAGCAGCTTGAAACGTTCGTCGAGGCGCTGCGTCAGCTGGTCGACGCTCAGCACCTTGACGCGCGGCGCCGCGAGTTCGATCGCCAGCGCGATGCCGTCCAACCGGCGCACGATCTCGACGACCGCGGCCGCGTTCTCGTCGGTGAGTGCGAAGCTTCGCGCTGCGCTGTGCGCGCGAGCCGCGAACAGCGCCACCGCGCCGTACTGCAGCGCCTGCTCCGCCGTCTGCACCTCGCCTTCCGGCGGGACCGGCAACGACGGCATACGATACGGCTCTTCCCCGGCGACGCCGAGCGGCTCGCGGCTGGTGGCCAGCACCCCAACGTGCGGGCACGTTTGCAGCAGGTAGCTCACCGCCTCGGCGGCCCCGTCGATGAGGTGCTCGCAGTTATCGAGCACGATGAGCAGGTGCTTCGTTTTCAACGCCGCTGCGATGCGGTCGATCAGGCGCCGAGTGCCGCCCTCGTCGGCGATATCGAAGACTTCAGCGATCGCACTCGGCACCAGCGCCGGATCTTCGACCGGCGCCAGATCCACGAACCAGATGCCGTCCTCGTTGCGCAGCATCTCGGAGGCGACGTGCACGGCGGTGCGCGTCTTGCCGACGCCGCCGGCACCGGTTAACGTGACGAGTCGCGAACCTTCGAGGAGTGCCTTGATCTCGGCGAGCTCGTCGTCGCGGCCGATCAATGGCGGCAGACCCGCCGGCAGGTTGTTCGGCACGTCGACGCGCGCCGCGCGCAATTGCGGCTGCAGGGCGACCAGTGCCAACCCCGCCGCTTCGACGAGCGCCGCCAGCGCCGCAGCGGTCTCCGGGTCGTCATCGCCGGGCTTGACGGTCAGGGTGAGAAAGCCGACGAGTTCGCCCCCGACGGTCATCGGAAACGCGATCGTCCCCGGGGCGGCCGACCGCAGCGCGCGCGGTTTCGCCGGAATCGCGGTCGAGCGCATGCGAATGACGAGCGCATCGTCGAGCCCGATGCTCTCAGCCGGCTCCTCGTACGACGAGGCTTCGGCGCGGTAGATGTCGCGCCGCACGTAGACCGCGCAGCCGGCGGCCTCGCCGTAGTGATCGACCGCTTCGATCAGCCGCCGAAGGAGCTGCGGTGCATCGTTGAATGAGGTCAGCTCCGCGCGCAGCCGGGCGAGCGCCTCGAGCGCCTGCCGGCGCCGCTTCGTAAACGCGGCTTCGATCGCGGCCTCGGCGCGCTGATGGATCGGTCGAAAAGCCAGCGTGGCCAGCAGCACGATCGCGAGCTCGATCGCGGTGCTAGCGAAGCGCGACCGGTCGGCGATGTATTTCTCGGTCCACCATTCGCCCAGCGCAAAGACCAGTACCACCACAGTAGTGACGAGCGTATATGCGTACGCGCGTGCCCTCGCTTGCACGAAGGCGGTTTCCGGGCGCGCTCGACCATCACATGCTGCGGCGGCGTTCCGGGCGTTCGACCGGGACGGATGACGGCCCGGGCCGAACGCACGGTGCCGCCATCATGGAAGTCGTGCGCTTTTCCGGGCTCGCCCGGCACTACGGTGCGAACGAGGTATTCAGCGACCTCGCGGGAGTCATCCGCGATGGCGACCGCATCGGCTTGGTCGGCCCGAACGGGGCCGGGAAATCCTCACTGGCACGCCTGCTCGCCGGCCGCGACGAGCCCGACGCCGGAACGCTCGTGCGCGCTCCGGAGCGCCGGCTCGGCTATCTCGCGCAAGATGCCTCGGAGCGCGGCGATCAGACGCTGCGCGCAGCCTTCGATGAGTCGCTGGCTGCCGGCCGCGCCGCGGAATGGGAGATGCGCGCCACGCTCAATCGTTTCGACTTCGCGGCCGCTGATCTCGACCGTCCGCTAGCGACGTTCTCCGGCGGCCAACGCACCCGCGCGCTCCTCGCGCGCACGCTGCTCGAGAATCCCGACTGGGTGATACTCGACGAGCCGACCAACCATCTGGACCTCGACACCGTGCGCTGGCTGGAGACGTACGTCGCGCGCGACCCGCGCGCGTTCGTCATCGTATCGCACGACCGCTATTTTCTGGACACGGTCGCCACCAAGATATGGGAGATCGACCGCGGTACGCTGACAATGTACGACGTGCATCCGGGTCGCGCGTACGGCGAGTATCTCGAGCAGCGCGAGGTGCGCCGGTCGCAACAGCAGCGCGACTACGAAACCGCGCTCGCCGAACGGACGCGTCAGCAAGCAGTCATCGCCGAGCTGCGCACGCACGGCTCGCACAATTACAGCCACGTACGCAGCCGTGAGAAGAGCTTGGCGAAACTCGAGCCGGTCGCCGCACCGCCGCCCGAGCGGCGGCAGATCTCGGTCGCGCTGCGAGCGGCGCGCCGCGCGACGGGCGGACCGGCGGTCGATGCGACGGGGATCGGCAAAGCCTACGAGCGGGTGCTGTTCGCCGGCGTCGACGCGCACTTCGTGCGCGGCGACCGGGTGGCGATCGTCGGGCCGAACGGTGCCGGAAAGACGACCTTTCTCCGCATCCTCGCCGGCGAGCTGCTGCCCGATACGGGCAGCGTTCGTTACGGTTCGGGGCTGCGCACGGCAAGTTACGCGCAGACGTCGGTCGACGATCTTCCGGCTGCGGCGACGGCGGCCGAAGCCGTGCAGGCGATGGGTGCAAACGCGGGTGAGGCGCGGGCGCTGTTGGGGCGGCTCAACCTCGGCGGCGATGCGGTCGACAAGCCCGTCGAAGCGTTCTCCGGTGGGGAGCGGCGGCGGATCATGCTGGCGCGTCTGATGGCCCAGCGAGCGGATTGCCTCTTCCTCGACGAGCCGACCAACGACCTCGACATTCCGAGCCGCGAAGCGCTCGAAGACGTCCTCGCTTCCTATGAAGGCGCGTTGTTCGTCGTGTCGCACGACCGCTATCTGCTCAAGCGGCTCGCCGAACGCGTCGTCGCCATTCGCGACGGCAAAGCGTCGATCGTCGATGCCGATTACGAAACGTACGAGCGCCGCCTGCACGAACCAAAGCGTGACGCCGCCCCGGAGCGCGACGCACTGCCGGCCGCGCGCGGCAATCCCGCCGGCGACCGCAAGAACGCGCACGAAGGCAAACTCGAACTGGGCCGGCGCAAGCGCGCGCTGGCGGATGCCGAGCAGCGCGTCGCCGACCTCGACCGCGACAAAGCCGAGCTGGAGCGGCTCTTCGCCGTGCCGGAGCTGTACGACGACCCTGACGAGATCGTGCGGCTGCAGCGCCAGATGGAGCGCGTCAACGCCGAGAGCGAGGCCGCGCTGGAGGCCTGGGAAATCGCCGCCGCTTCGCTCGAGGGTTTCGCGAAAACGTCTGTGGTGCCGAGGGGTTAAAAAGAGTTACGGTGCTGAGGGATTTTCATCCGCTGGTCGCTACGTGGTTTGCCGCTCGGTATGGCGAGCCGACCGAACCACAGGTCCAAGGCTGGCCGCTGATCCGCGCCGGCCGCGACGTGCTGATCTCCGCGCCGACGGGTTCCGGTAAGACGCTGGCGGCCTTCACGCTGTGCCTGGACGACCTGATCCGCCGTTCCGAAGCCGGCACGCTGCCCGAGCGTACGCTCGTGGTGTACGTCTCGCCGCTCAAGGCGCTCACCAACGACGTCCGCAAGAACCTCGAGACGCCGCTCGGCGAACTCTACGGGCTGGCGGCCGAGCGCGGGCTCGGCCTCGCGCCGATTCGCACCGCGACGCGTACCGGCGACACGCTGCAAGTGGACCGGGCGCGCATGCTGCGGCATCCGCCGCACGTGCTCGTCACGACGCCGGAATCGTTGTTCATCCTGATGACCGCCGAGAAATCGCGCGCGCTTTTCGCGGGCGTCGAAACGGTGATCGTCGACGAGATCCATGCCATGGCCGCCGACAAGCGCGGCGCCCACTTGGCGCTGACCTTGGCGCGCCTCGACGCGCTCGTGCGCCGCGAGAGCGGCCGCACGCCGCAGCGGATCGGCCTCTCGGCGACCGTTCGGCCGATCGCCGAGGTCGCGCGCTTTCTGAGCCCTGGCGCCGCGGTCGTCGACATCGGCCATCGGCGCGCGATGACGCTCGCCGTCGAGGTTCCCCGCGACGAGCTGGGCCCCGTCGCCAGCAACGAGATGTGGGGCGAGATCTACGATCGCGTCGCGGAGCTGATCCGCGCTCACCGTACGACGCTCGTCTTCGTGAGCACGCGCCGGATGAGCGAACGCGCCGCCTTTGCGCTGAGCGAGCGGCTCGGCGAAGGGATGGTGCTGCCGCACCACGGCAGCCTCTCGCGCGAGCTGCGCTTCGAGGTCGAAAACCGGCTCAAGAGCGGCGAGCTTCGCGCGGTCGTCGCGACCGCGTCGCTCGAACTCGGGATCGACATCGGCAGCATCGACTTGGTCGTGCAGCTCGGCTCACCGCGGGCGATCGCCGTCGCGCTGCAGCGCATCGGCCGTTCGGGTCACTGGGTCGGCGCCCAGCCGGAAGGCCGGCTGTTCGTCACGACGCGCGACGAACTGATCGAATGCGCAGCGCTCGTGTCGGCGATCCGCAGCGGCGCGATCGACGCGCTGCGCATCCCGAACGCGCCGCTCGACATCCTCGCGCAGCAGATCGTGGCGGCGTCGGCGTCCGACGATTGGGCGACCGATGACCTGTTTGCGCTCGTGCGCGAAGCGTACCCGTACCGCGACCTGCCGCGCGCGGCGTTCGACGACGTCGTGGCGATGCTCGCCGACGGCGTCGCGACCTCGCGCGGCCGCAGCGGCACGTTCCTGCACTACGATCGCGTGAACGGCATCGTGCGCGGCCGTCGCGGTGCGCGTCTGGCAGCGATCACGTCCGGCGGGGCGATCCCGGAGACCGCCAATTACAACGTCGTCGCCGAGCCCGACGGACACGTGGTCGGCACGCTCGACGAAGACTTCGCGGTCGAAAGCATGGCCGGCGACGTCTTTCTGTTGGGGACGACCTCCTGGATGGTGCGGCGCATCGAACCGGGTGTCGTGCGGGTCGAGAACGCGCACGGAGCGCCGCCGTCGGTGCCGTTCTGGAACGGCGAAGGGCCGGGCCGCACGATCGAGCTTTCGCACGAGGTCTCGGCGCTGCGATCGGCGATCGACGAACGCGACGATGCGGCGGCGCGCGAATTTCTGATCGAACGCTGCGGCTGCGACGCGGGCGGCGCGGACCAGGCGGTGGCCTACGTCCGCGCGGGCAAGACGGTGCTCGGCACGGTTCCCACCGGCACGACGCTCGTCGCGGAGCGTTTCTTCGATGAAGGCGGCGGGATGCAGCTGATCCTGCACACGCCGTTCGGGGCACGCATCAACCGCGCGTGGGGTCTGGCGCTGCGCAAGAAGTTCTGCCGCTCGTTCAACCTCGAACTGCAGGCCGCGGCGACCGACAACGGGATTTGCCTCTCGCTGACCGACCAGCACGCCTTTCCGCTGGAGGCGGTGTTCGATTTCGTCAAGTCGGCCAGCGTCGAGCAGACGCTGACGCAAGCGCTCCTCGACGCGCCGATGTTTGCCGCGCGCTGGCGCTGGAACGCGACCCGGTCGCTGGCGATCCTGCGCTTTACCGGCGGCAAGAAAGTCCCGCCGCAGCTGCTGCGCATGCGCGCCGACGACTTGATGGCCGCGGTCTTCCCCGATCAGGCCGCCTGCGCCGAGAACTTGACCGGTCCGATCCGCATCCCCGACCACGTGCTGGTCCGCGAGACGATCGACAACTGCTTGCGCGAAGCGATGGACGTGGACGCGCTGATCGCGATCCTGCGCGATCTCGAAGCCGGTGCGATCCGTACCGTCGCCGTCGACACGCCGGAGCCGTCACCGTTTTGTCACGAGATCCTCAACGCAAACCCGTACGCCTACCTCGACGACGCGCCGCTCGAGGAGCGCCGCGCGCGTGCCGTGACGCTGCGGCGCACGATCCGCACCGACGTCCACGACGGTGCCGGCGTGCTCGATCCGGCCGCGATCGCCGAGGTCAGCTCCTCCGCGTGGCCGGTCGTGCGCGATGCGGAAGAACTGCACGACGCGTTGGCAACCTTGATCGTACTCCCGCCCGTTGCCGAGTGGGAGGCGTGGTTCGGCGACCTGGTCGCGCAGCGCCGCGCGACGACGCTCGTGCTCGGCCAGCTGCGCCTGTGGACGTGCGCGGAACGGCTGACCTGCGCCGCGTTGGCATATCCGGCCGCCGAACTGCAGCCCCCGATCGCCGCGGTGGCGAGCGGGCCGCCGCTCGAGAGCAGCGCCGATGCGGTTGCCGAGATCGTGCGCGGCTGGCTCGAATCGAGCGGGCCGGTGACGGCCGAATCGTTCGCTGCTCGGCTCGGCCTCGAGCGCGACGACGTCGACGCGGCGCTGATCCGGCTCGAAGTCGAAGGCCAAGTGCTGCGCGGACACTTCAGCGGGACGTCCGACGAGTGGTGCAACCGCCGCATCCTGGCGCGCATCCATCGCATGACGCTGGGAACGCTGCGGCGCGAGATCGAGCCGGTCACCACCGCCGAGTACGTGCGCTTCCTGCATCGCTGGCAGCACGTCGCGCCGTCGTCGCGCTTGCACGGCATCGACGGTACGCTGCACGTCGTGCGCCAGCTGGCCGGGTACGAGATCCCGGCCGCGGCGTGGGAAGCGTCCGTCCTTCCGGCGCGGATCGCGGGCTACAAGCGCGAGTACCTCGATCGCCTGTGCTACTCGGGCGAAGTGATGTGGGGGCGGCTGTCGCCGCATCCGGCGCTCGAAGCCGACGTTGAATCGCGCCGCCGCGTGCGCCCGACGAAGCTCGCACCGATCGCGCTCTTTCCGCGCGACGACTTTGCGGCGCTCGCGGTCGCACGGCAAGGTGCGAATAGTCCCGCACTCTCACCTGCAGCCGTCGACGTGCTCGCCGAGATCGAGCGTCGCGGCGCGCCGTTCTTCAACGACATCAGCCGCGGTACCGATCGGCTCCCCAGTGAGATCGAAGAGGCGCTGTGGCAGCTGGTCGCGGCCGGCCTGGTAACCGCCGACGGCTTCGATGCGCTGCGCTCGCTGATCGATGCGAAGCGCCGTCTCGGCGATAAGGGCCGCCGCGCGCGGCCGCGTTCCTCGGGCGGCCGCTGGACGCAGCTGACCACCACCACCGAAGAGATCGATCCCGACGCGTTCGCGCGCTTGCTGCTCGCGCGCTGGGGCGTCGTCTTCCGCGACGTCGTGGCGCGCGAATCGCTGGCACCGCCGTGGCGGCGTCTGCTCGCTGCGCTGCGACGCATGGAGGCCCGCGGCGAAATTCGCGGCGGCCGCTTCGTCTCGGGCTACGTCGGCGAACAGTTCGCGCTGCCCGAAGCGGTCGACGCCCTGCGCGCCGCGCGGCGCGCGGGCGAAGATGGGAGCGAGATCGTCGTCGGCGCCTACGACCCGCTGATGATCGCCTCCGCGCTACTGCCCGGCGGCGGTCCGCGTCGCCTCCGTTCGGCGTCGTAGTTCGTGGCCGGAACGATGCGGACCGTACGGCTCGGGAACAGCGGGCTGAAGGTCTCGGAGTTGTGCCTGGGCACGATGACGTTCGGGCTGCAGACCGATGAGCACGAAGCGGGTGCGATCATGGACGCCGCGGATGCGGCCGGGATCGATTTCCTCGACGTCGCCGACGTGTATCCGGTCGGCGGAACGCGCGAGACGGTCGGGCGCACCGAAGAGATCGTCGGCCGCTGGCTGGGCAGCAAGCGCGACCGCTTCGTTGTCGCGACGAAGGTCTACGGCGCAACGGGAGCCGGCCCCAACGACTCCGGCCTCTCGCGCCGTCACGTGATCGCCGCCTGCGAAGCGTCGCTGCGGCGGCTCGGCACGAGCTGGATCGATCTGTACTACATCCATCGCTGGGATCCGGCGACGCCGATCGAGGAAACGCTGGCCGCGTTCGAGACGCTGCGCGCGCAGGGGAAGATCCGTTACGCGGGCTGCAGTAATCTGGCGGCATGGCAGATGATGACGGCGCTCGGTGAGTCGGCGCGCACCGGCGGCGTGCGTTTCGACGTCGTTCAGCCGCGCTACAACCTGCTGTATCGCTCCATCGAAGCCGAACTGCTCCCGGCCGCGCAAGCCAACGGCGTCGCGACCGTCGTGTTCAACCCGCTCGCCGGCGGAATGCTGACCGGCAAGTATCGTCGCGGCGAGACGCCGCGTGAAGGAACCCGTTTCACGCTCGGCAACGCCGCGCAGCTCTACCAGCAGCGATACTGGCAGGATGAGCAGCTCGATGCGGTCGAGCGCTTGAGCGGGTACTTTTCGGCGCGCGGGAAGACGCTGACGCACGTCGCGCTGCGCTGGGTGCTCGACCAGCCGGGCGTCACCGGGGCGATCGTCGGCGCCAGTCGCGCCGATCAGCTGCGCGATTCGCTCGGCGCGCTCGAGACGGCGCTGGACGAAGACGAGCGCGCCGTTTGCGATGCGGCGTGGTACGCGCTCCCGCGCCGGCGTCCGGAAGAGGAGCGCTGAGTCGATGCTCCCGACGTTTTTCCGTCACGGAAGCAATACGGCATTGGTCGCGCTCGGCGTCGCGATCGGGGCGGCGTTCGCGCTGGCGCGCGTCCTGCCGTCGCCGCTGGCGGTGGCGCTGGGGGCACTCGTGTTTTTCGGTTCCGAATACACGACGCATCGCTTCGTCCTGCACGCTCCGCCGCAGAAGCATCCCTTCGTGCTCTCGCTGCAGCACCGGCTGCACTACGATCATCACGTCGATCCGGCAGCGCTGGAACTGCTCTTCCTGCCGCTCTGGTTTGCGGTGCCGGTCATCGCGCTCACGGCCGCGATCTACGCGCTTGCGACGCGCGATGCGGCGCTCACCGGCGCGCTGCTCCTCGGCAGCCTGGCGGGACTGCTCTTTTACGAGTGGGTGCACTACGTCGCGCATATCCCGTTCGTGCCGCGCACGCCGTTCGGGCGCTGGATCAAGAAGTACCATCTCTGGCACCACTTCAAGAACGAACGCCTGTGGTTCGGCGTGACGAACCCGTCGATGGATCTGCTCGGCCGCACGTACCGCGGGGTCGCCGCCGCCGAACGGTCGCCGACGACGCGCACGCTCTTTCCGGAAGACGTGGATTCGGCGAGCCGAACCCGCTAACGGCGGCGGGCGGTGGTCTCCATCTCAGCGACTGTTTCGCTGGAAACCCAAATCGACGACGTGCGCTGATACTCCAGCGTCGTCGCGATCTGTTCCGCCAGCTCGTTGCCGAAGAAGCGCTCGACGAGCCAGAGCGCAAGATCGATCCCGTGGGTCACGCCGCCGCTGCTCGAAATGGTGTGATCGTCAACGACATGGGCGTCGACGATTGTCGCGCCCGCAGACCGCAGATCGCCCATCGCGCCGCGGTGCGTCGTCGCAGGCCGGTTTTCGAGGATGCCGGAGGCCGCCACCGCCATCGCGCCCGTGCAGACGGATGCGATCCGGGCCCGGGATTGGTGCGCCTTCGCGATCAAACGCGGGAGGTCGCCGCGCGCGATCTCAGCGCGCACGCCGCGGGTCGCCTTCGCAACCCAGCCGCCGCCCGGGATAAAGAGCAGGTCGGGAAACTCTTCCAGTGGTCCGTCCGTACCGAAGCGCAGACCGTACGCGCCGACCAGTTCGCGCTCGCCGCCGACGGAGGCGATGCGAACGTCCACGCCGGGGCGTTGCTGCGCGACCCGCGCGAAAACTTCGAACGGACCGACGACATCGAGTTCGTCGACGCCGTCAAACGCCAGAATCGTGACCGTGAAGCCTTCCATAGTGGCGGCCCGATTCTTTAGGAGCAACGCGCTGCTATCCCCCCGCCGGAATGCGCGCGCGACGAATTTGCGACGTCGCCGGCGCACGCAAAAAACCCGGGCGACGGATCGCCCGGGCTCTCGGCTTCACCGAAGGACCGTGGTCCTAGCGGTAGGACTGCCGCTGCGCGAAGCAGTCGCGGCAGTACACAGGTTTGTCGCCCCGCGGTTGGAACGGGACCTCGGCAACCTTGCCGCATCCGCTGCACGTGGCCTGGAACATCTCGCGCGGGGGCCGTCCGCCACCGCCGCCGTATCCGCCGCCGCCACCGGCGTAGGATCCGCCGCCGCCGCCGCCGCGCTGGCTCTTACGGGCCGCTCGGCAATCCGGGCAACGGTTCGGTTTGTTCGTAAAGCCCTTCGCGGCGAAGAACTCTTGCTCACCCGCTGAAAAGGTGAAGGGGGCATTGCAATCGGTGCAATTCAGCGTTTCGTCAGTATACATCGTAGACTCCGGCGTCGTGGTGGTGAAGACTCGTCCGATGTACCTGAATCACAGAAACGCTATGAGCGCCAGACCGGGACACGACTAGTTCTATCAGCCGGACGAATGACGCCTCGCGTCGTCCGGCTCGCCCACGATAACACACATTTCGGGCAAATGGGTGCAATCGGGCGCTGAAATACTCCCCTGGGGGAGGGGGCGCAACGGGCGCCGAGCGCTCAGCGGTCGCGCTTGATGAGGTAGTCCCAGGTGAAGCCGGCGGCGACGCCGACCATTCCGATGACAATTGCGCCTGTGATCATTGCGTCTCTACAACAGCGCGAAAAAGAGAAAGGTTGCCCCCTGCGTTTGAAACGAATCGACCAGGCCGGTACGTCTTCTAGAGAAGCAAGCCCACCCACCGCTGCAAAGGAGTCTCCATTCCCCCACCGCGCCGACGGCGGGGCGGCGGCAAGAAACGCCGCGAGCCCCTTACACCCGTCGTTAAAGAAGATACGCTTAGCCTCGTCGGCCGCGTTGTCGAGACGTTCCCCAGCTCGACGTTCAAGGTCGAGCTCGAGAACGGTCACACGATCCTTGCCAGTCTCGCGGGACGCCTGCGACGGTTTCGGATCCGGATCACGCCCGGCGATGACGTCGACGTCGAACTTTCGCCGTACGATCTGACTCGCGGCCGCATCACCTACCGCCGCCAAGGCCGCAACGCGTAGCTCGTCGTTGCGCGTTTTCTGACGCTGTGACGTAGCTCCGTCGCAGCGGGCGGGCGACGCATGCGGCGCGTCGAACGTTATCGACCCAATATGCGAGCGTCGCGTGCCTTGGGGCTGCTGGTGCTGTTCGTTGTCGCGGTCGGCGCGGCATGGTGGTACATCGGTCACCGCCCCGCTCCGATCGGCGACACCATCGCCGTGTATTACACGAAGACTGACGGTGCGACGCTGGCCCCGTGGCGCGTCTCGCTCGGACCGGCGCGCGACCGCACCAGCGTCGCATTCTACGCCGCGACGCAATGCATCGCCGGCCCGCCGCCGGGGACGCCGGCGGTCCGCTTTCCGGCCGGGTCGCGCGTCCTCCACGTCGACGTCGCCGGTTCGAATGCGACGGTCGATCTCTCGCACGACGTTGCGGGGAACTCGCCGCAAGGCAGCTTCGCGGAAGCTGCCGAGTTCAAAGCGCTCGTCTGGACGCTGACGCAGCCGGCGTTCGGTATCACGTCGGTGAGCGTGCGCGTCGACGGGTCGCGCGTGGCGACCTTGCCCGGAGGCCATCTCGAGCTCGATGACCCGCTCACGCGTGCGTCCTTTTAAGCGCCTCGGCGCGGTCGCGCTGTTGCTCGCGCTGCTCGGCGGAACCGCGGGCGCGCAGCAACAGCCGCTGCTGTGGTTTCAAGGGACGCGTTTGATCTTCGAGCACGCCGCGGCGGAGCACGGCGAGCTCGCCGTGTCCACCGGCGACGGCGGCCTGCGACGCTTTCTCGACCGCCTTGGAGCGACGCTCGCCTTCGAACCGCAATCGCGCTACGTGATCGTGACTTCCCAAGACCGGCGCACGATCGTCTTCAGCATCGGCGACCCGTCGTACACCGTCGACGGCGTGCGGCTGCGGGCGGCGTTTGCGGCCCGCACCGAGGGCCCCGATGCGGTGCTGCCGTTCTTCGCGCTCGCGCGCGCCCTCTACGTCGAAGCCGTCCCGGCCGGCGCCGAGACCGTCCTGCAGCCGCGCCTCGGCGCGCTCGACGTGCGGGCCGACGGAACGCGTACGTTCGTCACCGTTCGCGCCGCGATGCCGCTGTTGACGACGACGAACGCCGACAGTGCCGAACGCCTCCAGCTGACGTTTACCGGCCAGGGTTCGTCGCTGGCCGCCGCGCGCCGTCCCGCCGGCGGTGCGGTCGAAGAAATCGACGTCGCCGTCGGGGGGACGCCGCGCGTCCCGACGACGACCGTGACGCTCGCCGGCGCGCCCGGTACGACGCACCGCATCGTCGCCGGCGACGGGCCGGATACGATCACGATCATCTTCGAGCCGCGCGCCGACCTCGCGCAGGCGCCGCCGTCGCCGTCCGCGCCGCCGGCCGAGGGGGGCGCCGTTCCGACGGCGACGCCGCCGCTGGTGGCCGGGCGTTCGACGGTGACCGATCTTGCGATCACGCAGACGAGCGATGATGCGCTCAGCGTGCGCCTCACGCTCAGCGCCGCCGCCGCGTTCGAATGGCATCGCCTCCTCGATCACCGCTGGTACCTCGATCTTGCGAACACGACGTTGACGGGACCGGGCCGCGACGAACACCCGTCGTTCGGCGCGGTTGCGTCGGTACGCGTGCGGCAAACGGGGACCAGCGATGCGCCGTCGGTGCGGGTGGCGTTCACGCTGAGCGGCGAACAGCAGATCGCGATCGAACCCGACGCGACCGGGCTCACGATCGTCGTGACGAACGTTGCCTCGGTCGATCCCGAACGGATCGGCTACGGCCGAACCGGCGGGCCGCCGGTCGTCCCGAGCGCCGTCGCCGAAGAACCCTCACCCTCGCCGGCGCCGTGGAAGTTCGAGCCTGGCAGCGGCTCGAGCACGATCGTCATCGACCCCGGGCACGGCGGCGACGATACGGGTACCGCGCACAACGGCCTGGTCGAGAAGACGCTGACGCTCGACATCGCGCGGCGGCTGCGCGCGCTGCTCGCAGCGCAAGGCTGGACGGTTCGCTTGACGCGCGACTCCGACATCGATCCCGTTAGCAACCAAAACCTTGCCCAGATGCGCGCCGACGGCAAACCGAATGCCGACGACCGCGCCTACCTGCAGACCCGTTGCGACGTCGCCAACGCGGCCGGCGCGCGTCTCTTCATCAGCATTCACGCCAACAGCGCGCCGTTCGCGAGCGCGCGCGGGACGACGTTCTACTGGTTCAAGCCGCAGGATTTGGCGTTCGCGCAGGCGCTCGAACGGAGCGTAATCCCGGTCGCCGGTACCCAAGACGACGGGACGCGCCACGAGAACTTCTACGTCGTGCGCCACACGACGATGCCGGCCGTGCTGATCGAGACGGCGTTCGTCACCAATCCTGCCGACGCCGAACTGCTGCACCAGCCGTCGTTCTTGCAGAACATGGCGCAGGGAATCGCCAACGGTGTGCGGGCATTCGCCGGTACGCCTTCCGCATCGAGCCTCAGCGCGCAATGAAACCGCCGGCGGGACGCTTCGGACTCTACGATTCCGGCATCGGCGGCCTAACGGTGCTGCGCGCCCTGCGCGCCGCGGGAATCGATCAGGACATCGTGTACTTCGCCGATCAGGCCCACGTTCCGTACGGTGACAAGACCGATGCCGACATCAAAGGCTTCCTGAGCGATAACCTGTCGCTGTTGGCGAGCCTGCGCGTCGATGCGGTCATCACCGCGTGCAACACGAGCTGCGCGGTCGCGCAGCGGCTCGGCTGGCCCGAGGCGCCGTTCGACGTCCTCGACCTCATCGCGAACAGCAGCGCGGCGCTGGCGCAATCGCCGTATCGGCGCGTCGCCGTGATCGCGACCGCGGCGACGGTGCGGAGCGGCGCCTACGCGCGCGCCATCGGGGCGGCGGCTCCCGGCATCGAGGTGAGCGAGTGGGCCGCGCCGGCGCTCGTCCCGCTGGTGGAACGCGGTGAATCCGCGGCCGCGGAGGCGCGCGAGGCGGTGCGCGACGTCGTGGCGGGGCTGCCCGCCGGAATCGACGCGGTGCTCTACGGCTGCACGCACTATCCGCTGCTCGACCAGTGGTTCGCGAAGTATCTCCCCGCGGGCGTGGCGCGGATCGATCCCGCGCACGCGCAGGCGGCGGCGGCGCGCCGGCTCGTCGTGCGCCGGCGCATCGCCGCTGGCGGCGGTACCACGGCCTACTACACCAACGGCGACCCCGGTGCGTTCGAAGCGGCGGTGCGCCGGCTCGGGAGCGAGCCGGGCCGCGTCACGGGACTGATCGCGCCGTAGCCGCCGTCAGACGACGTGAAAGAAACGGAAGAAGATCAGCGTGTTGACGACCGCCAGCAGCGTCCCGGCGACGACCTGCAGCAGGGTGTGCGCGCGCAGATAGACGCGTGACCATCCGACCAGCGGGATGAGCGCGTAGAAGGGCAGCGGCCGTTCGCCGAACAGGACCGTGAGCGCGACCAGCGGCGCGGTGATCCCGAGCGCGTGGGTTGAGATCTTCCAGTAACGCGTGATCCATTGGACGATGAGCGCGCTGCCCGCGTATCCCGCCATCGACGCCGTCATGATGCGCGGCGCGTGGATGAGCGCCAGATCGATCGCCCCCAGGCCGTAGAAGATCACGAACGCGATGAATACCCGTTCGCGTTCCCGCCGTACGGACATGTCGAGGTCCGAGATGCGATCGGTCGCGTACAGATAGAAGATGAAGAGCATCGGCGCGATCGACGTGAAGAACGCGCTGTTCAGCAGCAGGATCAAGAAGTCGTTCGTGCTGTTCGAGCGAGCGCCGGCCAGGATCACGAACAGCGCCAGCGAGGTGATGAACGGATTGCAGACCGTCGAGATGATGCGGGCCGTGTCGGTCCACACGCGCCTGCGAATGCGCAGCGGAGTAAGGCCGGGCGGCGGAGACACCGGGACGGGGTGCACGCGAACGGGCCTTCGGGTCGCGCCGTCGAACCCCCTCAGATGATCCTCGAGCGCATTACGAGCCCCGCCGACACCAAGCGTCTGAACCGTGCGGAACTCGACGAGCTGGCACGCGAAATCCGTGAAACATTGATCCGCGTCTGCGCCGCCAACGGCGGCCACCTCGCTCCCAATCTCGGTGTCGTCGAGCTCACGCTCGCCCTGCATCGCGTCCTCGATCTTCCGCGCGACATCGTCGTCTGGGACGTCAGTCATCAGAGCTACGTCCACAAGCTGCTGACGGGCCGCGCCGCGCGCTTCGCGACGCTGCGCCAAGCCGGCGGCTTGAGTGGTTTCGCGATGCGCAGCGAATCGGAATACGATGCCTTCGGCGCGGGACATGCCTCGACGTCGATCTCGGCCGCGCTCGGCATGGCGACCGCGCGCGATCTGACCGGCGGCAGCGAGACGATCGTCAGCGTGATCGGCGACGGCGCGCTGACCGGCGGCCTCGCCTACGAGGCGATCAACAACGCCGGGCTGATGAAGACGAACTTCATCGTCATTCTCAACGACAACGAGATGTCGATCGCGCCGAACGTCGGCTCGATCGCCTCGTACCTCGGTGTCCTGCGCTCGAAGCCGCTCTTCACGTGGGGCCGTGAGATCACCAAAGGACTGCTCGATCACGTGCCGCTCGGCGACACGGCGCGGCGCGCGCTGTCGACGGCGGAGATGGCGGCGATGCGTTTCGTTTCGCCCGAGCACAAGGCGCCGGTGATCTTCGAAGAGATGGGCTTCCGCTACATCGGCCCCATCGACGGGCATGACCTCGACACGCTGATCGACGTCATCTCGAACGCGCGCCGGGTCCACGGTCCGGTGCTGCTGCACGTCAAGACCGTCAAAGGCAAAGGCTACGACATCGCGGAGGACGACAGCCGCACATTCCACGGCGTCGGTCCGAACGCGTACCATCCGGATGAGGGCAGGGTCGAGAAGAAAGCCTCGCGTCCGACCTTCGCGGCAGCGTTCGCCGACGCGCTCATCGCGGCCGCCGAGCGCGACAAGCGCGTCATCGGCATCACGGCCGCGATGCCCGACGGCACCGGTCTCGCGAAGTTCGCCAAACGCTTTCCGGAACGGTACTTCGACGTCGGCATCGCCGAAGCGCATGCGGTGTGCTTCGGTGCCGGTGCATCGACGCGCGGGATCAAGCCCGTCTGCGCGATCTACTCGACGTTCTTGCAGCGCGCCTACGATCAGGTCGTGCACGACGTCGCGGTGCAGCAGCTGCCCGTCGTCTTCGCGTTGGACCGCGCCGGCTTCGTCGGCGACGATGGACCGACGCACATGGGGCTCTACGACGTCGCCTACCTGCGCACGCTGCCCGGGATGACGATTATGGCGCCGCGCAACGAATTCGAAGTCGCGCCGATGCTCGACCTCGCACTGTCGCTCGACGGTCCGGCCGCACTGCGCTACCCGCGCGCCTCGACCAGCGGGAAGCACGACGAGCCCCTGGCGCCGCTCGTGCTCGGGCGCGCCGAAGTGCTGCGTCGCGGAGTGGACGTCGCGATCCTGGCGCTCGGGAACACCGTCGACGTCGCGCTCGACGCGTACGACCTGCTCGACGAGAACGGTATCCGGCCCACGGTCGTCAACGCGCGTTTCGTCGTCCCGCTCGACGAGACGCTGCTGCTCGAACTGGCTGAATCACACGCGCGCTTCATCACGCTCGAAGAGCACAGCCTCGCCGGCGGCTTCGGCTCGGCGGTCGTGGAGTTCATCAACGACCGCGGACTGTCGACTCGGGTCGAGCGGATCGGCGTCCCGAACGTCCTCGTGCAGCATGCGAGCCAAGCCGCCCAGCGCGCCCAATGCGGGCTCTCGGCCGAGAACGTCGCAGCGCGCGTTCGCGCGCTGAGCCCGTCGCAAACCGCCTGAGCGAGAGGAGGTTCGCGCGACCGGCGCCAAGCCCCGGCGGTTCTTTTCCTCCTTAGGAGCCCGCGTATCATGTCTTTGGCGCTGCTGGCAGCTACGACGACGGCGGCGCCGCCCCCGGTCGGTCGGGCGACGGCGTTTCCGGTCAACCTCCCGCCCAACTTCCAGTTCGACACGACGCCGCACTCGTTCTTGGCCACGCACGCCGCGTGGCTCACGCACACGTTCGCGGCGCTGTTCGCGCTGTCGGGCGTTCTGCTCGTCGTACTGCTCGCGATACAGACGACCAAACAAGAGGGTTTGAGCGGGACGCTCGGCGGGCGGGTCGAGTCGGCGACGCGGAGGCTGGGACTCGACCAGCAGATTGCGCGCGTGACGCAAACCGTCGCGGTCGCGTTCGTGGTACTCGCGACGGTCGTCAGCCTCTCCGGCATCTGAGGCCGGTTTGGCGCTGCTCGAGGTTCGCAACCTCAAGACGACGTTCAAAACCGAAGACGGGATCGTCGCAGCGGTCAACGGCCTGTCGTTCTCGATCGACCCCGGATCGACGCTCGGCATCGTCGGTGAATCAGGGTCCGGTAAATCGGTAACCTCGCTCTCGATCATGCGGCTGCTGGCATCGAACGGCCGGATCGAGTCGGGCGAAGTGCTCTTCAAGGGCGAGGACCTGCTCGAGAAGAGCGAAGCGGAGATGCGCAAGATCCGCGGCCGTGACATCGCCATGATCTTTCAGGATCCGATGACGTCGCTCAACCCGGTGCTGACCGTCGGCGAGCAGATCGCGGAGGCGACGCGGCTTCACTTGGGGCTCAACAAACGCGAGGCGACCGCGAAAGCGATCGACATGCTCCGCCTGGTGCGCATCCCGGCCGCCGAAAAGCGTCTCAACGACTACCCGCACCAGTTCTCCGGCGGGATGCGCCAGCGCGTGATGATCGCGATGGCGCTGTCGTGCGATCCGGCCGTGCTGATCGCCGACGAACCCACCACCGCGCTCGACGTTACCATTCAAGCCCAAATCATCGAGCTGATGAACGAGATGCAGGCGCGGCTCGGCTCCGCGATCATCCTGATCACGCACGATCTGGGCGTGGTGGCCGAGACCTGCCGCAACGTCCTGGTCATGTATGGCGGGAATATGGTCGAGTACGGGACCGCGATGCAGATCTTCGACGCTCCGAAGATGCCCTACACGATGGGCCTGCTGGAGTCTCTGCCGCGGCTGGACCAAGCCGGATCGCGCCTCGTTCCGATCGAGGGCCAGCCGCCGAACCTGCTGCGCATGCCGCCGGGCTGCGCTTTCGAACCCCGCTGCCGCTACCGGATGCCGATCTGTAAGGAGCCGGTGTCCCTCTACGATTTCGGCGGCGCTCATCTGGCGCGTTGTTTCCTCTACGACCAGCGCACCGAGGGCGAGCGGACGCTGCCCGTCGAGAGCGCTCCCATTCTGCCCGGAACGGCGGTCGCGCCGCCGCAGGAAGCCAGGCCGTGAGCGACCGGCGCGACCTGGTGGTCGTGCGCGACCTGCGCAAGTACTTTCCGATCACGGCCGGCATTCTGCAGCGCCACGTGGCCGACGTCAAAGCCGTCGACGGCATCGATTTCGAGATTCGCGCCGGCGAAACGCTGGGGCTCGTCGGCGAGTCCGGCTCGGGGAAAACGACCGCCGGGCGCGTGATCTTGCGGCTCGCGGACGCGACCGGCGGCAGCGTCACCTTCGACGGTCGCGAGCTGATCGGCCTGAGCCGCTCCGAGCTGCGGCCGCTCCGTAAGGAGATGCAGATCATCTTTCAGGATCCCTATGCGTCGCTCAACCCGCGCATGACCGTGGGATCGATCATCCGCGAACCGCTCGAGATCCACGACATCGCGCACGGAGCGCAAGCGGAGGCGCGCGTCCAGGAACTGCTGCGGCTCGTCGGCCTGCAGCCGCAGCACGCGAACCGCTACCCGCACGAGTTTTCGGGCGGCCAGCGCCAGCGCGTCGGCGTCGCGCGCGCGCTCGCGGTCGGTCCGAAGTTCATCGTGGCCGACGAACCGGTGTCGGCGCTCGACGTCTCGATCCAGGCGCAGGTGATCAACCTGCTTCAGGACCTGCAGCAGCAGTTCGGCCTGACCTACCTGTTCATCGCACACGACCTCTCGGTCGTGCGCCATATCTCGAATCGGGTCGCGGTCATGTACGTCGGCAAGATCGTCGAGATCGCCGACCGCGACCGGCTCTACGATAACCCGCTGCACCCGTACACCCAGGCGCTGCTCTCGGCGATCCCGATCCCCGACCCCGACGTCGAGCGGCGCCGCAAGCGCATCATCTTGAGCGGCGACATCCCCTCGCCGGTCAACCCGCCGTCGGGCTGTCGTTTTCACACGCGCTGTCCGGTCGCGTTCGAGCGCTGCCGCGTCGAGGTGCCCGCGTTCACCGAGTACGAACCGGGCCATCGTGCCGCGTGTCATTGGGTGGAAGAACACGGCGGGAAGGCGCCCGACCTCAGCGCCGGCCCGGCTGTCCTGACGTAAGCACGGCCGAGGAAAAAGAAGAGGGAGCGATCCACGGATCGCCCCCTCCTACGCTGTTCGAGCGCGAGGCTATTTCTTTTTCTTGCGCCCGGCCTTCTTGCGTCCGGTCTTCTTGGCGGCTTTCTTCTTGCGCCCACCGGTTTTCTTGGCGGCTTTCTTCTTGCGTCCGCCGCTCTTCTTGGCGGCCTTTTTCTTGCGTCCGCCGGCCTTTTTCTTGCGTGCGCCGGTCGATTTCTTGGCGGCCTTTTTCTTCCGCGAGCCGGTTTTCTTGGCCGTCTTCTTGGCGGCTTTCTTCTTGCGTCCGCCGGTCTTCTTGGCGACGGGCGCCGCTTTCTTGGCGGCTTTCTTCTTACGTCCGGCCTTCTTGCGTCGCGGCGCCGGTGCCGGCGCTGCGGCCGTATCGCCGCTCATTGATTCCGGGTCCATTCAACCTCCTCGTCCGCGCGGACGGAGTTGTCGTAACGGTGTAGCGCCGACGAATATCGGCGCAGTTCTTCGCAGAATACAGGGATTTTCGCAATCGCGCAACCATTCTGGCCGGCCATCGGTTCCGCGCGCGCGGCTACGGAGTCGCTTTGGAGCGGCTTGACGTCCGGGTTTATACTGTGGCCCGAAGCTCGTTCCCGACGAGCCGAACCGCTGGAGTCACCGTGGCGAAGCCGCTCATCATCGTCGAATCACCGACGAAAGCTCGAACCATCAAGAAGTTTTTGCCGGCGCGCTACGTCGTCAAGGCCTCGGTCGGCCATGTCCGCGACCTGCCCAAATCGACCCTCGGCGTCGACGTCACGAACGATTTCATGCCCCGCTACCTCACGATCAAAGGCAAGGGCGACATCATCCGCGACCTCAAGTCGGCAGCGAAAGCGGCCTCCGAGGTCTTCCTGGCAACGGACCCCGATCGCGAGGGTGAGGCGATCGCGTGGCATCTGGCCGAGCTGCTGAAGCTCGACCACCCCAAGCGCGTCGAACTCCACGAGATTACGAAGGAAGCGGCGCTCGCCGCGCTGCGCGACCCGCACCCGATCGATATGCCGCGCGTCAACGCGCAGCAGGCGCGGCGCATTCTCGATCGGCTGGTCGGCTATAAGATCTCGCCGCTGTTGTGGGCGAAGGTGCGCGGCGGGCTCTCCGCGGGCCGGGTTCAGTCGGTCGCCGTTCGCCTGATCGTCGATCGCGAGCGCGAGATTCGCGCCTTCGTTCCGCGCGAGTACTGGTCGATCACGGCGCGGTTGTCCGCGCTAAGCGGCGACGGCGAAGCGGCGCGGCCCGATCCGATCGTGTTCGGCGCCGACCTGTTCCAGATCGACGGGCAGAAGGCGGAGATCACCAACGGCGACCAGGCCGCCGAAATCCTCGCCGCGCTCGAGGGCGCGGCCTTTCGGGTCGCGACGGTCAAGAAGCGCGAGACGCGCCGGAACGCGGCCGCGCCGTTCACCACCTCGACGCTCCAACAGGAAGCCTCGCGCAAGCTGAAGTTCCGGGTGCGCAAGACGATGCAGATCGCGCAGGCGCTCTACGAGGGCGTCGATCTGGGCGGCAGCGACGGGACGCAAGGCCTCATCACCTACATGCGCACCGACTCGACGCGGATCGCGGATTCGGCGCGCGAGGCGGCCCGCGAGTACATCGTCGGCCGCTTCGGCGAAGCCTACTACGGCGGCGGCCGTGCCTTCCGCGTCAAGGAAGGCGCGCAGGACGCGCACGAAGCGATCCGCCCGACCTCGGCGCTGCGCACGCCCGAATCACTGGCGAAGGTCCTCAAGCGCGACGAGCTGCGCCTCTACCAGCTGATCTACGAACGCTTCATCGCCTCGCAGATGGCCGCCGCGGTCTACGATCAGACGACCGTCGACATCCAAGCGGCGCAGCGCTTCACGTTCCGGGCGACCGGAAGCGTGCTGAAGTTTGCCGGCTTCACCGCGGTGTATGAAGAGGGCCTCGACGACGCGGCCCCGCCGGCGTCGGCGGCAGCGGGCAACGGAAAAACCGAAAAGCGCGCGTCGATCCTGCCGGCCTTGAGCGACGGTGAGCCGTTGGACTGCCGCGCCATCGAGCCGAAGCAGCACTTCACCGAACCGCCGCCGCGCTTCACCGAGGCGACGCTGGTGCGCGCCCTCGAGGAGAACGGCATCGGCCGGCCCTCGACCTACAGCGCGATCGTGGAGACGATTCAAGCCCGCGGCTACGTCGAGCAGCAGGAACGCCGGTTCTTCCCGACCCCAATCGGCGAATCCGTGAACGATCTGCTCGCCGAGCACTTCCCCGACATCGTCAGCTTGTCGTTCACCGCCTCGATGGAGGGGAAACTCGACGCGCTCGCTGACGGGCGCGGCGATTGGGCGGCGACCGCGGACGTGCTGCGCGAGTTCTACGTCGACTTCTCGCGCGAACTCGAGGAAGCGGAACGGAAGCTCCCCAAATTCGAGCAGCGCGACGAGCCGACCGACGAAATCTGCCCGAATTGCGGCAAGCCGATGGTGATCAAGAGCGGCCGCTTCGGGAAGTTCATCTCGTGCACCGGCTACCCCGAGTGCAAGACGACGCGTCCGATCCTCAAAGATTCCGGCGCGATCTGTCCCAAGGACGGCGGGATGATCGCCGAACGGAAATCGCGCCGCGGCCGGACGTTTTACGGCTGCGCGAATTACCCGGCGTGCGATTTCGTGTCGTGGGACAAAGTCGCGCCCCAGCGCTGCGCCGTGTGCGGCGACTACGTGGTCGAGAAGACGAAGCGCGGCGGCAACGTGACGTACGTCTGCCACACCGACCGCAGCCACGCCACCGGCTTGGGCGCCGCCGACGAGGCCGAGGCCGAAACGGAAGCGGTCTAGCGCGGCGATGGCCGAGATCACCGTGGTCGGCGGCGGCCTGGCCGGCTGCGAGGCGGCATGGCAGTGCGCGCGGCTCGGCGCCGCGGTGACGCTCTACGAGATGCGGCCGCATCAGAGCGGCCCCGCGCACCACACGGCAATGCTGGCCGAGCTGGTGTGCTCGAACTCGCTGCGCGGTCTCGCGCTCGAGAACGCCGTCGGGCTGCTCAAGGAAGAACTCGCGCGGCTCGATTCGCTCATCGTGCACGCGGCGCGCGCCGCAGCAGTGCCCGCCGGCGGCGCGCTCGCCGTCGATCGGGAGGTCTTCGGCGCGCTGGTCGAGCGGCGGCTCGCGTCATCGCCGAACGTCACCATCCGGCGCGAAGAGTTGACCGCGATCCCCGCCCGCGGAACGGTGATCATCGCCTGCGGGCCGCTGCCGTCGGCGCCGCTCGCCGCGGCGATCGACGCGCTGGTCGGCGGCCGGCTTCATTATTACGATGCGGCCGCACCGATCGTCGCCCTCGACTCGCTCGACCTGGGAGCGATGTACCGCAAGTCGCGCTACGACAAGGGCGACGGCGACGATTACCTCAACATCCCGCTCGACCGCGAGACGTATCTGGCGTTCGTCGAGGATCTGCGCCGTCTGCCCAAACACGAGCCGAAAGGCTTCGAGGGCGACGCGGCATCGGGCGACGTGCCGTACTTCGAGGGCTGTCTGCCGGTCGAAGAACTCGCCGCGCGCGGCGACGACACGCTGCGGTTCGGACCGCTCAAGCCGGTCGGCCTGCGCGATCCGCGCACGGGTCGCGCCCCCTACGCCGTCGTGCAGCTGCGCAAAGAAAATGCCGCCGGGACGGCGCTCAACCTGGTCGGCTTTCAAACCCGGCTTACGTGGCCCGCGCAGCGCGAGGCATTCGGCAAACTGCCCGGCCTCGCGAACGCCGAATGGCTGCGGCTCGGCGTGATGCACCGCAATACGTTCATCGACGCCCCGCGCCTGTTAGGACCGGATCTGCGCTTGCGCGCCGAACCGCGGATCTTTTTCGCCGGTCAGATCACCGGCGCCGAAGGCTACGTCGAAGCGGCCGCGTGCGGTGCGATCGCGGGGATCGCGGCGGCGCGCGACGCGCTCGGCCGCGTGCCGGTGCCGGTCCCGGCCGACACGGCACTCGGCGCCGTCATCGCGCACGTGCAGAATACCCAGACGGCGGACTTTCAGCCCTCGAACGTAACCTGGACGCATTTTTCGCCGTTGGACGAACCCATTCGCGAGAAACGCGAACGCCGCGCGCGCTTGGCGGCACGCGCGTTGGCGCGCATCGATGCCTTTGCGGCAGCTGTTGCGGCCGAGCAGCGCGAGCGCGTCGATGACGTCGCCCTCTTGGAGCCGTCCCCAGCCCTGGCGGGGACGTCCGCGCACGGCGCAACTTCCTCTTCCGAGGCCCGGTAGAGGAGTCAGATGCGGATTCGGTCGACGACGATTTGCGCGGTCCGGCGCGACGGCACCATCGCCATGGCCGGCGACGGCCAGGTGACCGTCGACAAGACCGTCATGAAACACGGTGCGCGTAAGGTCCGCACCGTCGCAGGGGGCAAGGTGCTGGCCGGTTTCGCCGGCAGCGCCGCCGACGGCATCACGCTGCTCGAGAAATTCGAAGCGAAGATGAACGAGTACAAGGACAACGTGCTGCGCGCCGCGGTCGAGCTGGCGAAGGAGTGGCGCCAAGATCGCGCCCTGCGCCGGCTCGAGGCGCTGCTCGTCGTCGGCACGCGGGAGCACCTCCTGGTGCTCAGCGGCACCGGCGACGTGATCGAACCCGACGAGGGTGTTGCGGCGATCGGGAGCGGGGGACCGTACGCGCAAGCGGCCGCGATGGCGCTGCTGGCGCACTCCGATCTCGACGCGCCGACGATCGCGCGCGAGGCGCTCCGTATCGCCGGCCGCATCGACATCTACACGAACGACAACGTCGAGGTGCTCGCGCTCTAAAGCGCCGCACCGCAGGTTTGCACATCATGCCCAACCCCGACCCGCAACAGCTCACGCCCCGTGAGATCGTCGCCGAGCTCGACCGCTACATCGTCGGCCAGGCCGACGCGAAGCACGCCGTCGCCGTCGCGATGCGCAACCGCTACAGGCGCGAGCGTCTGCCCGAGGCCGTGCGGCGCGAGGTCTCGCCGAAGAACATCCTGATGATCGGGCCGACCGGCGTCGGAAAGACGGAGATCGCACGCCGTCTGGCATCGCTAGCCGGTGCGCCGTTCATCAAAGTGGAGGCGACGAAGTACACCGAGGTCGGCTACGTCGGCCGCGACGTCGAGTCGATGGTCCGCGATTTGGCCGAAGCCGCGGTGCGCATGGTTTCCGACGAGCGGCGAGCCGACGTGCGTGAAGCCGCCGATACGGCCGCCGTCGAGCGGATCGTCGACATCCTGCAGCCGGAGACGGCGGCGGCGCAGCCGCAAGCGGCCAACGGCTTCGCGGCGTCGCTCGGCTCGATCTTCGGCAATGCCTTTCCGCAGCAGCAGTCGCAGCCGGCCGCGACGGCGACGCGTACGCTGCCGGACGACGAAGCGCAGCGCGTGCGCGCGGTGGCGCGCGCCGACGTCGAACGCGGTTTCTACGACGTGCGCCTGATCGAGATCGACGTCGAAGAGCAGGCACAGCTGCCGATCGGCGTGCTCGGCGGTGACGGCAGTGGCGGCGACATGAGCGAGATGCTGGGCGGACTGCTGCCGAAGAAGAAGGTGCGCAAACGCGTCACCGTTGCGGACGCGCGACGCATCTTCGCGCAGCAGGAAGCCGACAAGCTGATCGACATGGACGCGGTAAAGCGCGAGGCCCTGCGGCGTGCGGGCGATCACGGCATCGTGTTCATCGATGAGATCGACAAGGTCGCCGGACGCGAAGGCGCACGCGGCCCGGACGTTTCGCGCGAGGGCGTGCAGCGCGACATTTTGCCGATCGTCGAAGGAAGCACCGTGCAGACCAAACACGGTCCGCTCTCGACCGATCACGTGCTGTTCATCGCGGCCGGCGCGTTCCACGTCGCGAAGCCCTCCGATCTGATCCCCGAACTGCAGGGTCGGTTCCCCGTGCGCGTCGAGCTCGACTCGCTGACCGCTGCCGACTTCGAAGTGATCCTGACGCAGCCTCAGAACGCGCTGATCGGTCAGTACAAGGCGCTGCTCGGCGCCGACGGCGTCGAGCTGACGGTGACGCCGGATGCGATCCGGGAGATCGCGCGCATCGCGATGCGCGTCAACGACGAGACGGAGAACATCGGTGCGCGCCGCCTGCACACGGTGCTGGAGCGCGTGCTCGACGAGATCGCCTTCGCCGCGCCCGAACAGGGCGGCGCGGTCACGATCGACGCCGCGTACGTGCGCGAGCGTCTCGACGCGATCGTCGGGGACGCCGACCTTTCGAGCTTCATCCTCTAGCGTCGAGCGCCGCTGCTCGCCCGAGGAGGGTGGCGGTGCGGGCGCGCAGGATTGGTGACGCAGGTCTCCTTGGCACCCGACGCTATCGAAGGAGTGTGTGTCATCTCTTCGGATCAGAAACCGCCCCTCACGCGCGTTGAAGCGATCAGACGGCTGGCGATCGTGCCGGCCGCGGCAATGGGGGTCGCGGTGGCTGCCGCGCCCGCGTTTGCGGCCGACAACAAGAAGCAGTTCAAATACCAAGGCACGCCCGGACCGCACGGCCAGAAGTGCGCCGGCTGCACGCTGTTCAAACCGCCCAGCGGCTGCAAGGTCGTGACGGGGACGATCAGCCCGAACGGCTGGTGCATCGCCTTCAACGCGAAGCACTGAGCGCCGGCGGCCGGGCCACGCGGTCCCGGCCGCCTTGCTTGGGGCGTTTACCAAAAGCCGACGGAGCGAGGAACCGGAAGTTGGGCCCTTCGGTTATACTAGAGGTACTGCCATGCCCTATATCCGTGAGATTCTGACCGAGGGTCACCCCACGCTGCGCAAGGTCGCGAAGAAAGTACCGCCGGCGGAGATCGCCGACCCGATCTTCCAGCAGCTCATCGACGACATGTACGAGACGATGTACGACGCGCCGGGGATAGGGCTCGCCGCACCGCAGATCGGGGTGGGCAAGCGGATCTTTACCGTCGACCTTCAGGACGACGACAAACCTGAGGCCGGTCCGCGCGTGTTCATCAACCCGAAGTTCACCCTCTCCGAGGGCGAAGTCGAAGCGATCGAAGGCTGTCTTTCGGTCCCCGGGATGGTCGGTGACATGACGCGCTTCAGCCGCATCGTCTGCGTTGCGCTCGACCGGCGCGGCAAGAAGTTTTCCGTCGATGCGAGCGGTCTGTTCGCGCGCTGTCTTCAGCACGAGATGGACCATCTCGACGGCATCCTCTACATCGACAAGGCGAAGAACGTCCGTCCGGCGCGGACCGAAGAAGAAGTGGCGGAGGCCGAAGCGGTCGCCGCCGGCGCTCGCTGAAACTCATCGTCTTCGGCACGAGTTCGTTCGCCGTCCCGGCGCTCGAAGCGGTCGCCGCAACGCACGACGTGGTCGCCGTCGTCACCCAGCCGGACCGCCCGGCCGGACGCGGACAGCAGCTGACGGCGTCGGCCGTCAAAGCCGCTGCGCTGGCGCGCGGTTTGCACGTCGTGACGCCGGTCGCGCTGCGCGCCTTCGTCGAAGACGTGCGCAGTTTCGGTGCCGACGCGTTCGTCGTGGCGTCGTACGGCCGGATCTTGCCCCAGGCGCTGCTCGACGCGGTGCCGATTGCGTTCAACCTGCACCCGAGTTTGCTGCCGCTCTACCGCGGCGCGACGCCGCTGCAGTCGGCGATTCGTGACGGGCGCGAAGAAACGGGCGTGTCGATCATCGCTATGGACGCCGGGATGGACACCGGCGATGTCTTGCTGCGCGAGCGCACGCCGCTGGGCGCTGACGAGACGTACGGCGAGCTGCACGACCGGCTTGCCGTTCGCGCGGCGGAGATGCTGCTCGAGGGGCTCGCGCAATACGAGACCGAGATGCTGCACCGGATTTCGCAAGCCCGCATCGCGCAGCTCGAAGGGATTTCGCCTACCGAGATCGCGGCCACGACGACGCGCCCGCTGACGAAACGCGACCTGCAGATCGACTGGACCGCCGCGCGCCGGCGCGTCATCGACAGCGTGCGGGCGTACGCGCCGCAGCCGCTCGCGCGGACCGAATTCGCCGGCGTGGGTGCGCTCAAGATCGCTGCTGCGCGCGCTGACGACGACCATCCCGCGCCGGAAGGGCTGCCGTGCGGGCCGTTCGTGCGCGACGGCAAGCATCCGTTCTTGGGCGCGCTGTGCGGCGACGGCAGCGTCGTCGCGCTTGAACGCGTCGTTGCGCCGGGGCGTCCGCCGACCGACGGTGAGATGTTCGCGCGCAGTTGGTCCGACCGCGCTGCCCGGCAGGCGGGCGCGCCGTGAGCCCCCGTGCGGCGGCGACGACCGCGCGCGAAGTCGCCTTGCAAGTCTGTCGCGATGTCTTCGGGGTCCAGCCCCGCGGCGCGCGCGAAGCGCTCGATTACCGCCTGCGCGCGACCCGGCTCGATCCGCGCGATCGCGCGTTCGCGACCGAACTCGCGTACGGTGCGATCAAGATGCGCCGCTACCTCGATTTCGAATTGCAGCCGTACGTCGGCGACCGCACAAAATCGCTGCCGCAGCCGATCGCGGAGATCCTCCGCTTGGGCGCGTACCAGCTGCGTGCGATGCGCGGCGTCGAGGCGTATGCGGCGGTCTCTGAGAGCGTCGGCTTGGCGCGGAAATACGGCCACAAAGGGACAGCGGGACTCGTCAACGCGGTGCTCCGCCGCGTCGCCGAAGCACCGCCGCGCGAGGCCGATCTGGCGACGCGCGTCTCACTCCCCGGCTGGGTCGTCGCGGATTGGCGCGAGCGTTTCGGCGACGAGCGGCTCGACGCTATTCTGGCCGGCGTCAACGCACCGTCGCCGGTGTCGATCGTCGTCGACCAGCGGCGCATCGCGCGCGACGAAGCGCGCCGTGTGCTGGCCGATGCGGGGATCGTGACGGAACCCAGCTTGCTCGCGCGCGACGTGCTGATCGCCGAACCCGGCACGCCGCCCGGCGAATTCGAGGCGCTGGCCCAGCAGCGCTGGCATCTGCAAGGCGAGAGCGCGGCGATGGTGGTCGACGTGCTCGATCCGCAGCCCGGCGCGCGCGTCGTCGACCTGTGCTGCGGCCGCGGCAACAAGACGTTGCAAATCGCGGCGCGCATGGAGGGACGCGGCAGCGTCCTCGCCGTCGATGCCGATGAGCGCAAAGTTGCCGAGACGTCGGCGCGGTTCGAAGCGGCAGAACTCACGTGCGTCTCCCTCGTCACGGCCGACGTGACGGCGATGCATGGCAGCGGCGATGCCGATGCGGTGCTGCTCGACGCGCCGTGTTCGGGTCTGGGCATCCTGGGGCGGCAGCCCGAAGCGCGCTGGCGCAAGCGTCCCGACGATCCCGCGCGTCTTGCGCCGCTGCAGGGCCGGCTGTTGGAAGCGGCCGCGGCGTGCGTGCGCCCCGGCGGCGTTCTCGTCTACGCGGTGTGCTCGACGGATCGCCGCGAGGGCGAAGACGTGATCGATGCGTTCCTCGAAGCGCATGCTGGTTTTGCGCGCGCGCCGTTTCCGGAACGCTATGCTCCCTTTGCCGCCGCGAGCGGCGACGTTCTGGTTCCGCCGGGTATCGACGGCCGCGACGGGTTCTTCATCGCTCGCCTGACGCGCTCGCCGGCCGCGCCTCCGTGAACGTCTTCGAGCGGCTCGAGCGCACGTGCGCGCGCGTCGTCGAGGACGCGTTCGCGCGCGTGTTTCCGAGCGCGCTCGACCCGGCGCAGATCGGCCGCCGGCTCGTCGCCGTCGCGCAGGCCGGCTCGAGTGATTTGTATCTCGTCCGCGTGCATCCCAGCGACTACGCGCGGCTGGCGCCCGATCGCGATTTCTTGGAAGGCCGGTGGAGCGCGATGCTGCGCGAGACGCGGCCGATCGAGCGCGCCGCCGCGCGCGTCGTCATCGCCGAAGATGCCTTCATCGTCGCCGGCTCGCTCGCGATCGAAGCGATTCTCGACGATCAGCCTGCGGGGCTGATGCTCGAGCGCACCGACGGAACGCGTATCGCGGTGACCGACGGCATGACGCTGGGGCGCGCGAGCGACAACGGCGTCGTCGTGCGCGACGGACGTGCCTCGCGCCGCCACGCCCGCATCACCGCCGACGGCAGCAGTTGGTACGTCGAGGACACCGGCTCGTCGAACGGCACCTACGTCGACGGCACGAAGGTCGACCGCGTCCGGCTCGAGGACGGCGCGATCCTGACCATCGGCGACACATCGCTGCGGGTGACCGAGGCATGACCGACCCCCGGCTGGCGACGCTTGGCTTGTCGTGCGGCTACGCCGCGTTCGTGCTGTTGGTCCGTGACCGACGAGGCGCGCCCCCGGCACCGGCGCTCGAAGCGGCCATCCCGACCGGGATCGAGCTCACCGTCTTTCACCAGGGAACTATCAAGACGTATCGCTTCGGAAGGCGTATCTTAGTCGGGCGCGCGCCGAGCGCCGATCTGCGGCTGGGGGACGCGCGGGTCAGCCGGCTCCACGCGCGGATCGAGATGCGAGACGACGGGGTGTATGTAGAAGACCTCGGCAGCCGAAACGGGACGTTGGTCAACGGTACGGAAGTCACAGCGCCGCGGCGGTTGGAGGTCGACGACGAACTGACGGTGGGACCGGCAGCTTTAGTGTTCCGAGGAGTAGGGGCATGGAGATAGCGGTTGGCTCGCGACCCGGCGCCCCGCAGCGCGGCGACGGTGAAGCGTACGTGGCGGAGATCGTCGCCCCGGGAATCGTGTTGCTGGCGGTCGCCCACGGCTTCGGCCGCATCCGCGAGCGCCCCGCGCCGGCCGTCGCCGCTCAGGCCGTCCGCGACAACCTCAAGCGGCGCGTGCGCTGCGAACGGCGCGACCCACGCATGGCGCTCTCGGCCGCTTTTTCCGCCGCCAACGCGCGCATCTACGCGCACTCCGGCAGCACCGACGATTTCGTCGCCTCAGGGACGTCGCTCACGGCGGCGCTGATCGTCG
>Ga0302178_10000654_pt1 | contig 30779 bp, 28 predicted proteins | sample I_Palsa_E1_3_FD_198790 | JGI IMG/M metagenome (GOLD analysis project Ga0302178, IMG submission 198790) | Peat permafrost microbial communities from Stordalen Mire near Abisko, Sweden - I_Palsa_E1_3 | ecosystem: Environmental > Terrestrial > Soil > Palsa > Peat permafrost | place: Sweden... | reverse complement strand
CCCCCGCCCCGATCGCATCGCTCCCACCCGCCGAAGACATAGATCAGCGCCACCGCCGAGCGAGCTAGCTCCCGGAAACCCCTTTCGCACCCCCGCCAAAGCCACGGCACGAGCGTGCTCGCCACAGGGACGCGCGATGAGTCAGGCGAGGACGGCTGCGTAAGCAGCCGCCCGGAGCCTCCATACTGATGCGGTGCCAATCGAGCTCGCAATCAGCGAGATGCTCGAGCCGCTGCGGGCCGATCCCGGCCGTAGCGCAGTGCTGTTCGACATCGACGGGACGCTCGCGCCGATCGTCCGCCACGCGTCCGACGCCCACATTCCCGAGGAGACGCGCCGGCAGCTGATCGACGTGGCCAAGCGCTTCGGTACCGTCGCCTGCGTCAGCGGCCGGCAGGCGGTCGTGGCGCGCCAGATCGTTGCGATCGGGTCGATTGCCTACGTCGGCAATCACGGCTGCGAGCTGCTCGCTCCTGCCGCTGTCGACGTCGTCCTCGATCGCCGGGCCGCCCCCTACGTCAAGCGCGTCCACGACTTCGGCGCAGCCGCCGACACCAGCGCGGTGCAACGCCTGCGCGTGAGGCTCGAGGACAAGGGGCCGATCGTCGCCTTCCACTGGCGCGGGGCGCCCGACGAGGATGCGGCGCTGGCGGCGATCGCCGAGATCGAGCGCGAGGCCCAGGCCGCCGGACTGGCGACGCACCGCGGCCGGAAGGTGCTCGAGATCCGGCCGCCGGTCCCGATCGACAAGGGCCGCGGGATCGCGATGCTGCTCGGTCGCCAGCGGCCCGCCGCGGGCCTCTATGTCGGTGACGATCTGACCGACGTCGACGCGTTTCACGGGCTGCGCAAGGCCGTGGCCGGCACCGCCGTCTGTGTCGCCGTGGGCTCTGAGGAGGCGCCGGCGGAACTGCTGCGCGAGGCCGATCTGGTCGTTGCTGGGACCGGCGGCGTGCGCGAGGTGCTCGACGAGCTGCTGCGCTGAGCGATGTCATTTGCCGACTTCATCAAGACGACGGTGCTGCTGTGCGCGGGCGCGGCGACGACGCTCGCCGTCGTCACCGTGCTGAGCGCTGCCGCCGAGCACGACGCCGGAGCGGACACGTTCCCGTTCTTCTGGTGGGTCTTCGCGGCGATCCTCGGCTTCGTGATGGGAGCGCGGGGTCGTGTTTCCCCGGGGATCGCCCGCCTGCTCGGCACGGCCCGGGGCGTGCAGAACATTCCCGAGCAGCGCCCGGGAATGATCATGCTCGCGCGCCTTTGGCCGCTGTTGATCACAACGCTCGTAACGTCTGTGCTGAGCACCTTTGCCCCCCAGATCCCGGGGATCGCCGCCGGCTTTGCGATCCTCTCCGCGCTCGCCTGGCGTAACCAGTACGCGGCCGTGCTCGCGGTCGAGGGCCGCGACGGGGTCCGCTTCTACGTCGACCGGACGCCGTTCTGGAAGGTGATCACGCTGACCCGCACCGCCGGCTTCAAGGTCTACCGCCCGACGCTTTGAGCACCGACATCCTGCTCGTGTCGCTGGGGTCGACCGCCGGCCTGCGCGCGGCCGACGACGAGCTCGCGGCGAGCCTCACCCGCGCCGGGGCGCGTGTCGCCATCGCCCGCGCCACGCCGCCGGCCCCGGTCCGCACGCTCGCGCTGACCGATCTGGCCTGGGCGCGCGCGGCTCGGGGCGCCGCCGCTACCGCGCTCGAGCGCGAGCAGCCGGCGGCCGTCATCTACTCGACGGTGACCGCGGCGCTGCTCGGACCGGTGCGCGGCGCGATCCGCTTCGACGCGCTCGCGGCGGTCAACCGGCGCGGCCGTCATGGGGTCTGGCAGCGCCCGCTCGAGCGGCGCCGGCTCGCCGCTGCGCGCCTCTTGATCCCCTGGAGCGAGGCGTCGCTCGAGGGCGCGCCGGCGCACCGGGCGCGCGCGATCGTCGTCCCGGTCCCGCTCGCGCCGTCCGGCCCGCCGGCCGCCGCCGGCGGGCGCGACATCGCGGCCATCACCTACGCGGCCGACCCGGACAAGAAGGGCCTCGAGCGCGTCCTCGCCGCCTGGGCCCGGGCGCGCCGCGACGGCGAGGAGCTGGTCGTCGCCGGCGTCGAGCGGCTGCCACCGGTTGACGGCGTTCGCGCCGTCGGCGCACTGCCTCGCGCCGAGTACCGCGCGCTGCTGCGTCGTGCCCGGGTCTTCCTGATCGCGCCGCGCCGCGAGGACTACGGCATCGCCGAGCTCGAGGCGCTGGCCGATGGCTGCCTGCTGGTCACGAGCACGGCGCCGGGCGTCTATCTCGCGCTCGATATCGCGCGACGCCTCGACCCGCGCCTGGTCGGCGACGATCTCGCGCGCGCGGTCCGCCTGGCGCTCGATGACCCGCTGCCCGGCTACGCGGCGTCGGCGGGCCTCGCGCTCGCGCCCTTCTCCGGCGAGAACATCGACCGAGTGGTCGCCGAAGAGTTGCTGCCGGCGCTCATCGCGGGCGCTTGAGTCGCTTCGCGAGCACCGACCAGCCCAGCGTGTTGGCGACGTCGGCCGGGCCCAACCAGGCGCGGCGTGCGGTCCAGATGCCGTAGCGCAGCGCGCTCAGGCCCGCGGTCGAGTGGGCATCGGAGTTCACCAGCAGCGGCGCGCCGCCGGCGGCCGCTGCACGCGCATGGATCTCGTTGAGGTCGCGCCGGTCGGGGTTCGAGTTGATCTCGAGCATCGTCCCGCTCGTCGCGCAGGCGGCGATCAGCGCATCGACGTCGAGCTCGTAGGGTGGCCGGCGTTCGACGAGCCGGCCCGTCGGGTGGCCGAGCGCGTCGATCAACGGGTGGCGCGCCGCGTTGCACATCCGTTCGGTCATCGCGTCGCGGTCCATGCCGAACGACGTATGGACGCTCGCGATCACCCAGTCGAGCTCGGCCAGCAGCGAGTCCTCATAGTCGGGCGATCCATCCGGCAGGATGTTCACCTCGCTGCCGGCCAGCAGCCGGATCCCTTCGATCCGCGCGTCGGCTTCGTGCACCAGCTCGATCTGGCGGCGTAGCTGCTCCGGCGAGACGTCGTCGCCGAATCCGTGGGTCGCCGAGTGATCGGTGATCGCGAGGTATTCGTAGCCGAGCTCGAGTGCCGCGTGCGCCATCTCCTCGATGCTCGCGCGGCCGTCCGACGCCGTCGTGTGGGCGTGCAGATCACCGCGGATGTCCGAGATGTCAATCAGCCGCGGCAGCGTCCCGGTTGCCGCGGCGTCGAGCTCGCCGCGGTTCTCGCGCAGCTCGGGCTCGATGTAGGAGAGGCTCGCCAGCGCGTAGACCTCCTCCTCGGTGGCGCAGTGGTGGGTGACCTGCTCGCCGTCGTCGAGCACCCCGTATTCCGAGAGGTGCAGGCCACTGCGCGTCGTGCGCTCGCGCAACGCCGCGTTGTGGGCGTTCGAGCCGGTCATGTGCTGGAGCAGGTTGCCGAACTGCTCGCCGGCGACCGCGCGCAGCTCGACCGTCAGCCCGCTGTGGGTGCGCCCCCGCGCGGCGCTCTCGCCGGTGCGCGCCCCCTGCTCGAGCAACTCCAGGCCGGCGAGCGCGTCGAGCAGCGCCGCGTCGTCGACGACGATGTCGAGATCCTTCACGCTGTCGGCGCGCCGGCGCGCCGACCCGGCCAGCTCGATCTGGGCTTGCGGGGAGATCTCGCGCAGCGCGGCGATCAGCAGCTCGCCGACGTCCAGCGCGCGATCGAGCACCGTGCGCTGGCGCGGCTGTTCGGCGGCGCCGGCGTCGAGCGCTGCCAGGATCGACGCCTCGGCCTTCGGCCCGAAGCCCTTCAGCGCTCGCACGCGCTGTCCCAGGGCGGCTTCCCGCAGCGCCGCGGGCGAGTCGATCCCGAGCTCGTCGAACAGTCTGCGAGCGCGTTTCGGGCCGAGCCCGGGCAGTGCCGTGATCGCAAGCAGCCCCGGCGGATAGCGCGCGCGGAGCTTCACGGCGGCCGGAATCTCGCCGGTGTTGAGCAGATCGAGCACCTTCTGCTCGAGCGTCGCGCCGATTCCCGGCAGACTGGTCAGCGTGCCGTTTCGCGCGAGCGCTGCGACTCCCACGGGCGAGTCGCGAATCGCCCTCGCGGCATTGCGGTAGGCGAGCACGCGGTGGATGACGGCCCCGTCGAGCTCGTACAGATCGCCGAGCTCGTCGAGCGCATCGGCGATCGCCCCGTTGGCCGGGTCACTCATTCATCTAGGTTATGCCGCCATGCCGAGAACCGTGTGGCTGATCCTCCCGACCTATAACGAGGCGGGCAACATCGAGCAGGCGACGACCGTCGCCGCGCGCACGCTCGACGCGGTCGCTCCCGGTGCCTACCGGATGCTGATCGTCGACGACTCATCGCCTGACGGCACCGGCGAGCTCGCCGACCGCCTCGCGGCCGAGAATGAGACGATCGAGGTGCTCCACCGCGGCGAGCGCGAGGGTCTCGGTCCCGCCTATCTCGCGGGCTTCGCCCACGCCCTCGCGGGCGGTGCCGACCTGCTGGTCCAGATGGATGCCGACCTCTCGCACGACCCCGCCGACATCGCTCGGCTGGTCGCAGCGATCGACGCCGGCGCGGACCTCGCGGTCGGCTCGCGCTATATCCCCGGCGGCTCGGTCGTGCAGTGGGGCACGCTGCGGCGTTTGATCAGCCGTGCCGGTTGCCTCTATGCGCGGATCCTGCTCGGACTGCCGATCCGTGACCTGACCGGCGGCTTCAAGTGCTGGCGGCGGACCACGCTCGAGTCGATCGACCTCGCGACTGTCCGCTCGCACGGCTACGTCTTTCAGGTCGAGCTGACGCTGCGCGCGGCGCGCCGCGGATTTCGCGTGACCGAGGTTCCGATCACCTTCCACGATCGCCAGCACGGGCACAGCAAGATGTCGGCGCGGATCGCACTCGAGGCGGCGTGGCTGCTGCCGCAGTTGCGGGCCCGGCACTGACGCCCCAGGACACGCGCCGGGCTCTCACGCCGCTGCCGCGCCCGGTCGATAAGGGAGTTTGATGCACGATCCCGCAGCGCTTGGCGAGCAGATGACGAGTGAGCACGCGAGCCGTTATGCGTTCGTCCACGGCGTCCGGCGGACCCGCCAGACGCTCGAGGTCTGGCGCGACGGTCCCTGGCGCGTGCTCGGCCGCTGGTTCGCGCTCAGCTTTGCGATCGCGATCCTGCTCCTGCTCGCCGTCTGGGCTGTCGCCGGTGTGTCCGAGACCAACGGGCTGACGGTCGAGGTGACGAGCCCGCCGTTCGCCATCGGCGACGTGAACGACGCGTTTGCGATCTTCGCCAAGAACCTGCTCGTCCTGGCGTTCCACGCGATGGCCTGCGTCGCCGGCTTCATCGCCGGCTCGTCGCTCCCGCTCCAGGCCGAGCAGCAGAAGAGCAGGCTGATGCGGGCGATCCACCACCGCGGCGGTCAGATCGCGATTGCCTTCGTGATCGCGGCGACGACGTTCTCGCTATCGGCGCAGGCGCTGCTGATCGGCGCCGACGCCGCGGGTGTAGCGGAGCGCCTGCACACGACGCCGGCGGTGCTGCTCGTCGGCCTGCTTGCCCACGCCCCGCTCGAGCTGACCGCGCTCTTCCTGCCGCTCGCGGCCTGGATCAGCGCCAGCCGCCGCGGCGACTGGGATCAGCTGCTCGCGGCGACGCTGGTGACCGTGATCATCGCCCTGCCGATGCTCCTCGCGGCCGCGTTCATCGAGGTTTTCGTCTCGCCGCACGTGCTCCACGCGCTACTTGGCTAGGGCCACTACATTTAGTATAGTAATGGGCAGTCCCTAGCCCAGCGCAAACTGAGGAGCACAGATGGCAGGCAATCTCCAAGAGGTGACCGACAACAACTTTCAAGCCGAGGTGATCGAGTCCGAAACCGCGGTTCTGGTCGACTTCTGGGCGCCCTGGTGCGGGCCCTGCCGCGTCGTCGCGCCGGTACTCGAGCAGATCGCCGCGGAGCATGACGACCTGCGGGTCGTGAAGCTGAACGTCGAGGAGAATCAGCAGACGGCAGCAGCCTTCGAGGTCCTCTCGATCCCGACGATGATCCTCTTCCGCGGCGGTCAGCCGGTGAAGAAGGTCATCGGCGCCTATCCGAAGAAGAAGATCGAGGCCGAGCTGTCGCTCGTCGCCTCCTAGTTCTCTCTAGCTCGTAGCGGCGCCATCGCGCTCGAGCGCGATGGCGAGCGTCAACCCGTCGATCGCCACCGTCTCGCCGGCGGCGAGTGAACGCTCGCCGTAGCTGACCGAGCGCGCGAGCGTCTCAGCGGCGATGTAGGCCTCATGCTCGCGCGCTGCTTCGAGCAGTGCGCCGTCGCCGGCGAGGTCGAGCGCGATGCGGTCACTGATGTCGTAGTCGGCGCCGCGCCGCGCCGACTGGATCGCGTGCACGATCTCCCGCGCCCGGCCCTCACGGATCAGGTCGTCGTCGAGCGCCAGCTCCAGCGCGACGGCGTGCGTGCCCTCGCGCTCGAGCCCGTAACCCGCCAGCGGCGCGAGCGAGACCAGCACGTCGTCCTCGCCGAGCGTGTGCTCGCGACCGTCGACCGATATCGCGATCGCTTTGCCGCCGCGGATCGAGGCAACGATCTGCTCCGGATCGATCGCCGCGATCGCCGCCTCGACCTGGCGCATCTGCTTGCCGAAGCGCGGCCCGAGCGCGCGGAAGTTCGGCTTGACCGTATAGCTGGCGAGCTCGTCGGCGACGGCGACGAAGCGCACCTGGCGCACGTTCAGCTCGTCGCGGACGAGGTCCGAGAGCAGCTCGATCGCTTCGCGCTCGCGCCCGCTGGCGACGACGATCGCCTCGTGCAGCGGCTGGCGGATCTTGACCCGCCCCGCTGCACGCGCGGCCAAGCCGAGCCGGACGGTCTCGCGAGCGGTCGCCATCGCCGCCTCGATCTCGAGGTCGCGCCGCCCCTCCTCGGGGAAGTCGCAGAGGTGGACGCTCGACTCGGCGTCATCGAGGTTGCAGTAGATCTCGTCGCTGATGAACGGCGCGAACGGCGCCAGCAGCTGCGCCGTCGTGACGAGGCAGTGGCGCAACGTCTCGAGCGCTGCCGCCTCGCCATCCCAGAAGCGCCGGCGCGAGCGGCGGATGTACCAGTTCGATAGATCCTCGACGAACTCGGCGATCGCCCGCCCGGCGTTCGTCGCGTCGTAGTCGTCGAGCCCGTCGCGCACGGCTGCCGTCGTGGCGTGCAGGCGCGAGCGGATCCAGGCGTCGAGGTCCGTCGGCTCACGCCCAGCGGCGTCGGCTCCGGCCGGGGCGTTGGCGTAGCGAACGAAGAAGCCGTAGACGTTCCACAGCTGGCGCATGAACAGGCGCACGACCTCGCCGACGGCGTCGGGTGAGAAGCGGAAGTTATCCCAGGGCTGCTTCGAGGTGAAGAAGAACCAGCGGCAGGCGTCGGCGCCGAAGCGATCGATGATCGCCCAGGGCTCGACGACGTTGCCCTTCGACTTCGACATCTTCTGACCGTCGCCATCGAGCAGCAGTCCCAGGCAGACCACATTGCGGTAGGAAGCGTCGTCTCGCAGCAGCGTCGATATCGCGAGCAGCGAGTAGAACCAGCCGCGTGTCTGGTCGAGCGCCTCGCAGATGAAGTCCGCCGGGTAGGACTGCTCGAAGCGCTCCTCGTTTTCGAACGGGGCGTGGAACTGGGCGAACGGCATCGACCCCGAGTCAAACCAGACGTCGATCACCTCCGGCACGCGCCGCATCTCCTCGCCACACTCGGCGCAGGCGAACGTCAGCTCATCGACGTAGGGGCGGTGCGGGTCGGGCAGCACGCTGCCGCTGAGCGTCTCGAGCTCGCTGAACGAGCCGATGCACTTGACGTGTCCGCTCGCGCAGCGCCAGATCGGCAGCGGTGTGCCCCAGTAGCGCTCGCGTGAGAGCGCCCAGTCGACGTTGTTCGCAAGCCAGTTGCCGAAGCGCCCGTCCTTGATCCCGGGTGGATGCCAGTTGATCGTCTCGTTCGCGACGAGCATGCGCTCGCGGAACTGCGAGGTGGCGATGTACCACGAGCGCTTGGCGTAGTAGATCAGCGGCGTTCCGCAGCGCCAGCAATGCGGGTAGGCGTGCTCGTAGTCCTCCTCGCGCAGCAGCAGGCCGCGTTCGCGGAGTTCCGCGGTGAGGTCCTCGGCGAGCTTGGGATCTTTGACATAGCGACCCTCGTAGCCGCTGACGCGGTCGTCGTAGTGTGCGTTGGGCTTGACCGGGTTGTAGACCGTGGCGACGTCGGCGGGCTCGACGAGCCCGGCGTCGCGGGCGGCGTTGAAGTCGTCCTCGCCAAAGGCCGGCGCCATGTGGACGATGCCCGTGCCGTCCTCGGTCGTGACGAACTCGGCGCCGATGACCGGAAACCGGCCTGGCTCGCGGTCGCTGGCGGCGAAGATCGGGCCCTCGTAGGCACGCCCGACCAAGGCGGAACCGGGGACCCGTTCAACCACCTCGGCGTCAGCACCAAACAATGCTTCCAGGCGCGCGTCGGCGACGATCAGCAGCTCGTCGCCGACCCGTACGCGGGCATAGGTGATGTCCGGACCAACCGCCACCGCGACGTTGCCGGGGAGGGTCCACGGCGTCGTCGTCCAGATCACCAGCTTGTCGTCGCTGTCGACGAGCTGGAGCTTCACGTAGACCGTGCGGTCGACGACGTCCCTGTAGGCGCCGGGTTGCGCCAGCTCGTGCGAGGAGAGCGCCGTGCCGCAGCGCGGACAGTACGGAACGACCTTGTGGCCCTCGTAGAGCAGCCCGCGTGCGTGGATCCGCTCGAGCGCCCACCAGACGGACTCGATGTAGCTTGGGTCGAGCGTGCGGTAGGCGTCGTCGAGGTCGATCCAGAAGCCGATCCGCTCCGTCAGCCGGTTCCATTCCTCGACGAACTCGAACACCGACTCGCGGCAGCGGTTGTTGAACTCCGCGATTCCGAACGCCTCGATCTGGTCCTTCTCGGTGATCCCGAGCTCGCGCTCGACCGCGATCTCGACCGGTAGACCGTGACAGTCCCAGCCCCCCTTGCGATCGACGAGGTAGCCGCGCATCGTCTTGTAGCGCGGGTAGATGTCCTTGAAGACGCGGGCGAGGACATGGTGCGTCCCGGGCGGCCCGTTGGCCGTCGGCGGCCCCTCGTAGAAGCTCCAGCGCGGGGCGCCGGCGCGGCGCCGCAGGGACTCCGCGAACACGTCGCGCTCGCGCCATCGCTCGAGCACCTCGAGCTCGAGCTCGACGAATGACTGCTGTGCTGGCACGGCCCGGAACATCGGCGGATTGTAAGGAGCGGCGGCTGCGCGTCGCGCGTGCTGCCTGGTCCGTCGGCGCCCGGGGGGTAGGGTTCGGGGCGTCAGCCAACCCCGAAAAGGACGACACGCGATGAGCTCAGAGCCCCTCTACGGAGGCGAGACCAGCAAGGCGATCGAGAACTTCAAGATCTCCGGCGAGACGGTGCCCGCCGCGGTGATCCACTGGCTCGGCCGGATCAAGGGCGCCGCGGCGCACGTCAACGGCGAGCTCGGCCTGCTCGACGCGGCGCTGGCCGAGCGGATCGAGCAGGCCGCCGCCGAGGTTGCCGACGGCACGTACGACGACCACTTTCCGATCGACGTCTTCCAGACCGGCTCCGGCACCTCGACGAACATGAACGCCAACGAGGTGATCGCCCAGCTCGCCGGCGAGGGCGTTCATCCCAACGACCACGTCAACCTCGGTCAGTCCTCCAACGACGTCTTTCCCTCCGCGGTGCACCTTGCCGCGCTCGAACGCGCGAGCCACGAGCTGCTGCCGGCGCTCGAGTCGCTCGAGTCGACCCTCGCCGCCAAGGCCAGGGAATTCCACGAGATCGTCAAGTCCGGTCGCACGCACCTGATGGACGCGGTGCCGGTCACGCTCGGCCAGGAGTTCTCGGGCTACGCGGCGCAGATCCGCCTCGCCCATGCGCGCGTCGCCGCGGCGCTGCCCCACGTCGCCCAGATCCCGCTCGGTGGCACCGCCACCGGCACCGGCCTGAACACCGATCCGCAGTTCGCGGCGAAGGTGCGCGAGCGCCTCGCGATCCAGACCAAGCTCGCGGTCGAGCCGCCCGAGGACCCGTTCGAGTCACAGGGCAACCGCGACGCTCTCGTCGAGCTCTCGGGCGCGCTCAAGGTGCTCGCCGTGTCGCTGACGAAGATCGCCCAGGACCTGGCGCTGATGGGCTCGGGTCCCCGCGCCGGCCTCGGCGAGATCTTCCTGCCCGAGCTGCAGAAGGGCTCCTCGATCATGCCGGGCAAGGTCAACCCCGTGATCCCCGAGGTCGTCATGCAGGTCGCGGCGCAGGTGATCGGCAACGACACCGCGATCACGATCGGCGGCATGCAGGGCAACCTCGAGCTCAACGTCCGTGTCCCGCTGATCGCGCGCAACCTGCTCGGGTCGATCACGCTGCTGACGAATGCCGTGACGGCGCTCGACGAGAAGTGTGTGTCCGGGATCGAGGCGAACCTCGCGGGCTGCGAGCGCAGCGCCGAGTCGACGCTCGCCGCGGCAACGGCCCTGAACCCGTTCATCGGCTACGACGCCGCCGCCGAGATCGTCAAGCAGGCGACGAGCTCGGGCCGTCCGCTGCGTGAGGTGGCGCGGGAGAAGGGCGTCAGCGACGAGATCCTCGACGAGGCGCTCGACCTGCGCAAGATGGCGCTCGGCTAGTAGCCGCGCTACTCGAGGAAGCGCTCGATCGCGCTAGCAATGCCGCGAGCGATCACCTCTTGGCCGTCGGCGCTGGCGGCGATCGAACCCTCGAATGGATCGGTGATGTATAGCGGCTCGATCACCGCTCCCGGCATCTCGCTCGGGGTCGAGAAGAAGCCGTGCATCGCCGGGCCGAGCAGCAGCAGGTGGTCGTACTCGCCGGCGAGCGCCGCCAGTCCGCCGGCCGCCGGGTTGCCGTCGGAGGAGCCGAGGCCGCTGTCTGCCTGCACGCCGTCGTCGGGGATATCCCAGCCGTGCGCGTTCATCGCGCCGAGCACGTCGTCCTGGATCAGCGTTGCGAGCCGATGGCTGGCCGCGGAGAACGACCGCGACGGGTCGTAGGCGGTCAGGCTGCCCTCATTGCTGGCGCTGCTGGCATCGAAGTAGATGCCGACGAGCGCCTTGGCGCCGGCGAGGTTGGCGCACTGCGCCCGTGCTGCGACGTCGTCGTGGACGCCCAGGAGCGTCAGCTCGCCATCGGCGACGTCAGCCGCTCCGAGCCGCAGAACCGTTGTGTTCGCGGTCCGCGACACGACGACGCGGTAGCCGTCCGCGCGCAGCAGCGCCATCGCGTCGAGCTCGATCGGCAGCGTCAGGCGTGCCTCCTCGATCGCCTGTCCTGACTCGGTCGTGCCGATCCCACCGGGGTCGAGGCCGCCGTGGCCGGCGTCGAGGAAGACCGTCTCGCCGCGATCGCCGGCGGTCGGGGCGAACGCGACACACGACCCGTTCGCGAACGCTGCCGGGTCGAGCGGCCCCTCGGTCGGTCCGCCCGACAGCGCCAGCCAGAGCAGTAAGGCCAGCGCCAGGATGCCGCCGAACCGCCGCCGCGCGACGACGCCAGAGCGCGAGGACGAGCGGCTGCCTCGTGCTCGCTCGCGGCCCCGCCGGCCGGCCCTAGCCACCGGGCACGCGCTCGTCCGGCCGGGCCGGAGCAGGCGCCGCGCGGTTCGCGCGGCGCTCCGACAGGGCGATCACGCCGCTGATCGTAGGACGCCGGCAGGGTGAGCGGCGCCGATCTCCACTCGGTTGCACGACGCCGCCCGGGGCGTTGCCGGGCGCGTCAAGCGGTCAGGCGAGCGACGCTTCGAGCGTGATCTCGCCCACGCCGGCAAGTGCGCGGCCGACCGGGCAGCCGTCCTTGGCGCCTTGCGCGGCGGCCTCGAAGGTTGCCTCGTCGATTCCCGGGACGCTCCCGACGGTGTGCAGTGCGATCGCGGTGATCGTCGGTGCTCCGTCGACGAAGCGCAGCGTCACCGTGGCGTCGGTCTTCACCGAATCCGCCGGCGTGCCCGCGCGTCCGAGACCGGCAGCCAATGCCATCGAGAAGCACGACGCGTACGCCGCCGCGATCAGCTGCTCCGGGTTGGAACCCGGGCCATCCTCGAAGCGGGACTTGGCCGAATACTGCCCGGCGATTCCGTCACCGGCCGCAAACGTCCCGCTGCCGGCCTCAACATCGCCCTTCCACTCTGCGCTGCCCTTTGCCGGCATCGTCTCTCCTTTGAAGTTGGCGGCTCGCTCGCCGCAGTGTGACCAATCCTAGAGGCTGATCCGCCGCGGATCGGCGACGTCAGCTTCCGGCTCGGGCGAGCAGCCGCCCCAGCAGCTCGCCGGCGCCGCCCTTGGAGAGCGGCTCGTTGAGGTTGCCGCATTTCGGCGACTGCACGCAGGAGGGGCAGCCGTCGGCGCACGGGCACTCGCTGATCAGCCGGTGGGCGTCGCCGACGAGCTCCTCGAAGCGAGCGAAGGCGAGCCGCGTGATGCCGACGCCGCCAGGGTGGCCGTCGTGGATGAAGATCGTCGGGCCACCGGTCTGCGGGTGCGCGTTGGTCGAGAGGCCGCCGATATCCCAGCGGTCGCACATCGCCAGCAGCGGCAGGACGGCGATCTGGGCGTGCTCGGCAGCGTGCAGCGAGCCGAGCAGCAGCTCGCGGGGAAAGCCGTCGAGGACGCCGGCGTCGAGCTCGAACCAGATCGCCTGCGTCGCGAAGCGGGTCGGTGGCAGCTCGAGCGCGACCAGGTCGATCTCCTGGTGGTCGCGCAGGCTGCGGCGCTGGTAGGCGAGGACGGTCTCGGTGACGAGCACGCGGCCGAACGACAGCGTGACGCCGAACGCCTCGCGGCGATCGAGCAGGCGCTCGATCAGCGTGTCGGTCTCGCGCTTGGGCTGGGTGTACCAGTCACCGTCGAACGGCTCGATCAGCGCGCGGCGGGCATCGAGGTTGAGCTCCAGCACCGCGTAGGCGCGCCCGAGGTGAAGATAGATCGCTCCCTCGTGGAGCGTCGAGAAGGCGCGCGCCGACTCCGTGGCTCCGATCAGCTCGGCGGTCGAGACATCGACGATCGCGTAGGAGTCAGGCGTTGCCGAGCGCAGCGACACCTCTCCGGCGGGGTAGCGCTCGCGGCGTGCCAGCACGTAGCCGTCACCCTTTGGCCGCAGCTCGCCGAGCCCCTCGAGGCGCTCCAGGTAGCCGAGCGTCCGCGGGCCGAAGAACTCGCTGTCGGCGGCGCTGAGCGGTCCTTCGTGTGCGGCGCAGAGCAGCTGGGCGAGATGGATCTCCTCGGATTCATGGTCGAGGATCGCGGACTCGACCGGGCGGTCGAGGAAGTCGTCCGGGTGGCGCGCGAGGAACTGGTCGAGAGCATCCTCGCTCGCCACGTACAGCCCGAGACCGCGCCGCTGGCGGCCCGCTCGGCCCCACATCTGGCGCAGGCTGGCGATCGTTCCCGGAAATGACACGACGATCGCGGCGTCGAGCGTTCCGACATCGATCCCCAGCTCGAGCGCGTCGGTCGTCACCACCGCCGCCAGCTCGCCGGCCGTCAGGCGCGCTTCGATCTCGCGCCGCTGCGCCGGCGTGTAGCCGGCGCGGTAGGGCGTGACCCGCGCTGCGAGTTCGGGCGAGCCGAGCCGTTCGAGCTCGAGCGTGACGAGGCGGCTGAGCAGCTCGACGCCCTTGCGCGAGCGGACAAAGCAGATCGATCGCGCGCCGCGGCTGACGAGTTGCGCGAGCAGGTCCGCCGCTTCGCTCAGCGCCGAGCGGCGAATGCCGAGAGCCTCGTCGACCACGGGTGGATTCCAGATCGCGATCTGGCGTCCGGCCGAGGGCGAGCCGTCGCGGTCGATCAGCGTCACATCCTCGAGGCCCGTCAGGCGCTCGGCGAGCTCGACCGGGTTGGCGATCGTCGCCGACGCGAGCAGGAACCGGGGCTGCGTGCCGTAGGCGGCGGCGATCCGGCGCAGCCGGCGCAGCACATTGGCGACCTGCGAGCCGAACACGCCGCGGTAGACGTGGGCCTCGTCAACGACGACGACCGCCAGGTTCGCGAACAGCTCAGCCCAGGCAGCGTGGTTGGGCAGGATCCCGACGTGCAGCATGTCGGGGTTGGTCAAGACGAGGTTCGAGCGCCGGCGGATCTGGGCGCGTGCCTCCCGCGGCGTGTCACCGTCATAGATCGCCGGGCGCACGCGGTCGCTCAGCCCGAGCGCACTGATCGCTCGTGCCTGGTCCTGGGCCAGCGCCTTGGTCGGGTAGAGGTAGAGCGCCCGCGCCTTGGCGTCGCGCAGCAGCACGTCGAGCGCCGGCAGGTTGAAGCAGAGCGACTTGCCCGACGCCGTCCCCGTCGTCGTGATCGTCGTCCCACGCCAGGCAGCTTCGAGCGCTTCGAGCTGGTGGTCGTAGAGCTGCTCGACCCCGCTGGTGCAAAGCGCACCGGCGAGCAACGGATGGAGCGCCTCCGGCAGGTCCACGAGGCGCGCGCTGCGAGCGTGCTCGAATGCTTCGCCGACCAGCTGTTCGCCACCGCGGGCGCGGTCGATCAGTTCCGTCCACGGTTCGAGCACGCGGGTCTGTCCCCGTTCGTTCGCCGTCCCCGTGGTCGCCGAGCTCACGTTGCCATAGTAGGGGCCGCGTGTCCCTCGATTCTGCGGACGACTGGCGCCAAGCGCGCAGCTTCCATCATTCGCGCTACGACGCGGCCACTCTCTCTGCCCGCAGCGAGCGGATATCGGTCTGCCTGCCGGCGCGCAACTGCGCCGCGACCGTTGGTGCGATCGTGGCTGCGCTCGTTGCCCTGCGTGAGGCCGAGCTCATCGACCAGGTCGTCGTGATCGACGGCGACTCGCAGGACGCGACCGCGCGGATCGCGGCTGACGCCGGCGCGACGGTCCATAGCGAGCAGGAGCTGATGGTCGAGCACGGCCGCGTGCTCGGCAAGGGCGACGCGATGTGGCGCGCGCTGAGCGTGATCGACGGCGATCTCGTCTGCTTCCTCGATGCCGATCTCGAGCACTTCCCGTCGCACTACGTCAGCGGGCTGCTCGGACCGCTGATCGAGTTCGCGGGGGTCGAGTTCGTCAAGGCCTATTACCGCCGGCCGTTCCGGGTCGGCGAGCTCGCACTCGCGGACGGCGGCGGCCGCGTCAACCACATCCTCGCGCGGCCGGCGCTGGCGATCTTCTATCCCGAGCTCGCCGGCGTCTATCAACCGCTCGCCGGCGAGATCGCGGCGCGGCGCACGCTGCTCGAGCGCCTGCCGTTCACGACCGGCTACGGCGTCGAGGTCGCAATGCTGCTCGACGCCTTCGCCGCGGTCGGCCTCGACGGTATGGCGCAGGTCGATCTCGACGTCCATCACAACAACCATCAGCCGCTGCTCGTGCTCAGCGCGATGGCCTACGAGATCCTGGCCGTGATCGCCGGTCGGCTCGAGCGCGAGGGGCGCCTGTCGGGGCTCGATCCGTCACCGCTCCTCGGTCGTGACCACCTCAGCATGCAGGCGCCCGTCGAGCGACCGCCGATGCTCGGCACGCGCTGAGCATGGGCCAGTACGCCGCCTGCTACGTCGACCTCGACGGGACGCTGCTCGGCCGCGGCGCCTCGCTGCTGCACGACGGCGAGGGCGCCGTGTCGTTGCTCGGCGCGCGTGCGCTCGAAGCCTGCCTGCGGGCCCGCATCGAGGTCGTCCTGATGTCGGGCCGCCGGCGCGCCCAGGTCGCCGAGCCGGCCCGGCTGTTCGGCCAGACCGCGTTCATCTACGAGGCCGGTTGCGTGCTCTCGCTCGACGGCGAGGAGCAGTGGCTGAGCGACGGGCTCGTGCCGGGCGAGCAGAGCGTCTACGAGCAGATCACTGCCGGCGGCGCCCCGGCGCTGCTGCTCGAGTCCTATCCCGGCCGGCTCGAGTACCACGAGCCGTGGGACGAGGGGCGCGAGATCTCGCACCTCTTCCGCGGCCTCGTCGACGCCGGCGAGGTCGACGAGCTGCTGCGCGCGCATGGCCATGGTGATCTGCGGCTCGTCGACAACGGCGTCGTCAACCGCCGCTCGGCGGCGCTCGCCGAGCTGCCCCATGTGCGCGGCTATCACCTGATGCCGGGCGGGGCCTCGAAGGCTGCGGCGGTCGCGCTGCACATGCGCATACGCGGCTTCGAGCGCTCGGCGACCTTCGCGATTGGTGATTCGCGCGAGGATCTTGCCGTCGCTGCAAGCGTTGGGACGTTCTGGCTCGTGCGCAACGCGGTCGAGCGCGACCCGTCGTTGCGCGAGGACCTCGTCGGACTGCGCGACGTGCGCGTCGCCGAGGCCGGCTACGGCGACGGCGCCTACGAGGCGGTGATAACTACGCTGGCGGAGGGCCGTTGACGCGCCGCGAGCGCAGCCGCCGCCACCAGGCCGGACCGCGACGACCGGTGCGCATCGGCACCGTCGTGCGGACGAGGGCAATCCACTCCTCGATCGGCAGCTCGCCCGAGATCAACCGTGACAGCCCGCCGGTCACGGGCGCCGGGAACCCCGCGCGCTCGACGGCCTGGGCGAGCAGCCGGACCGACTCGAGTGCCTCAACGGCCTGGCCGACCTGACGCTCGATCTCGGCCGCCGGAATGCCCTGGGCGAGCAGCTCGCCGGCGCGGCGGTTGCGGCTCAGCGGCGCGAGCGCCGTCGCGACGAGATCGCCCGCGCCCGCCAGTCCGATCATCGACTCCGGCCCGGCGCCGTTGGCCTCCGCGTAGCGCCAGACCTCGGCGAAGATGTGCCCCGCGGCGGCGCCGGCGGCATTGAGGCCCTGTGCCTCGGTCGCGCCGGCGGCCAGTGCCGCAGCGTTCTTGGCGACCGCCGCCAGCTCGACGCCGATCGGGTCACCGGAGATCTCGCAGACGACCCCGGAGCGCGTGAAGATCGCCGCGAGCCCCTCCGCGACGCCGTCGTCGAGCGATGCCGCGACGAGCGCTGCGCCGTGATGGACCATCTCCTGCGCGTGGGCGGGGCCGCCGATGCAGGCGGTTCGGTGGGTCCCGAAGTGGCCGCGCAGGACCGTTGTCGCTGTCGCGCCGTCGGGCGGGACTAGGCCCTTGCAGAGCGAGACCGTGGTCGCGCGGCGCCCGAGGCCGCCGGCGACGAGCTCGCCGCTGACCTCGCGAAGCGCCGTCGAGGGGATCGCGAGGAACACGTAGTCGGCGCGCGAGACGCCGCTCGACACGGGTTCGATGCCGAGCGCGGCGGGCAGCTCCACGCCCGGGAGGTAGGCGTGATTCTCACGCGACTCGGCGAGCGCGGCGGCCTGCTCCGAGGTGCGCGTCTGCAGCGTTGCACGGACTCCGGCGCGCGCCAGCAGGACTGCGATCGCGGTGCCGAACGAGCCCGCACCGATCACGATTGCACGCCGTCCGGGCAGCGAAGCCTGGACGCGGCTGAGCACTGCTGGCCGACTTGGTTCGGGCGCGATCTCGGCCATTACTCGCAACGAGCCTACCGGGGGGGCTGCCGGGCCAGCCGCCCCGCAGGCGTTTGTGCGACGCCCGGGCCGATCACAGCTCTGCTGCCAGGGCGGCCGCGGTGCGCTCGATCAGCGCCGGCTCGCCGGCCTCGCGGATCGTCTGCAGGTCGAGGATCCGCGCGTCGAAGCGGTCGAGGGCGTTGATCGCGACGATCGCGTGCGCCGGTACGCCCAGCTGGCGCGCGCGCGTCGCCGCCTCGGCCACGGCCTTACCCTCGAGCGTCGTCACATCGAGGCGACCCTCGCCGACGATCACCGCATGGCTCGCCCGCAGCCGCCGGTCGAAGCCGATCGCGTCGAGCACGAACGGCGCCCCGGGCGCGAGCCGCGCGCCGAACGCCGCCCACAGGCCGCCCGCGAGGCCGCCGGCGGCGCCGCTCATCGGCACCCCGCGTGGGTCGCGCGGGAGCTCGCTCGCGAACTGCTGGAGGCGCACGCGCAGGCGGCCGACTGCGGCCGCGTCCGCGCCCTTCTGCGGCCCAAAGCGGGTCGCGGCGAGCTCGAACGGGGTGCGGACGTCGCACAGCACGGTGAGCCGGGCCTCGCCGAGGCCGCCGGCGCTTTCGATCGCCTCGATCGCCCCCTTCCCGCCGTCAGTGGTCGCGCTCCCGCCGGCGGCAACGAGCACCTCGCCCGCTCCCGCCGCGATCGCCGCGACGATCAGTTCGCCGGTACCGGCGCTCGTGGCGGCCTCCGCATCGCGCTCGCGCGGGCCCACGCTGTCGAGTCCGCTCGCCGCCGCCACCTCGACGATCGCGGTGCGTCCGTCACCGAGCAGAGCGAACCGAACGGGTCGCTCTCTGCCGAGCGGATCGCGCGCCAGCGCGCCCCGCTCCTCGCCGCCCAATCGCGCCGTCAGCACCGGGCCTGTCCCCTCACCGCCGTCGGCCAGCGGTGCAAGGTCGCAGGCCCAGCCGGCGCTCCGCAGCCCACGCGCGATCGCTGCGGCGACCGTCGCGGCGTCGAGCGTCCCCTTGAACGAGTCCGGCGCGACGAGGATCGGCCTGCGGGCAAGCGCCATCGTGCGCAATCCTCTCAGGCATGGCCGCGAAGACGGAGGCGATCGTAATCGAGGTGGCGGGACGCGAGGTGCGTCTCTCGAACCCCGGCAAGCCGTTCTTTCCGCAGCCCGGCTTCACCAAGCTCGACCTCGTCAACTACTACGTGGCCTGCCAGGAGGCGGTCGTCCGGCACCTGCGCGAGCGGCCGACGACGCTGAAGCGCTGGGTCGACGGCGTCGGCGGCGAGTTCTTCTTCCAGAAGCGGGTCCCCGACACCGCACCGCCATGGCTCAACACGGCGACGGTGCGCTTTCCCAGTGGCCGTTCGGCGCGCGAGCTGGTCGTCAACGACGCTGCCCACCTGGTCTGGGGCGTCAACCTCGGCGTGATCGACTGGAACCCGTGGCCGGTCCGCCGGCGCGACCTCAATCATCCCGACGAGTTGCGTGTCGACCTCGACCCGACGCCCGAGGTCGGCTTCGACGAGGTCCGCGCCGTCGCCGGCTGCGTTCGCGAGGTGCTCGCGGAGCACAACCTGGTCGGCTTCCCGAAGACATCGGGCTCGCGCGGGATTCATGTCAACGTCCGGGTCGTCCCACGCCGGGGCTTTGACGAGGTGCGTCTGGCGGCGCTGGCGCTCGCCCGGGAGGTCGAGCGGCGGATGCCGGGCGCGGCGACGAGCAAGTGGTGGAAGGAGGAGCGCGTCGGCGTCTTCGTCGACTACAACCAGAACGCGCGCGATCGCACCGTCGCGTCGGCCTACTCGGTGCGCGCGGTGCCCGACGCGCGCGTCTCGTGCCCGTTTGCCTGGGAGGAGCTCGACACGATCGACCCGGCCGAGCTGCGCCTGGACACCGTGCCAGAGCGCCTGAGCAGCCACGGGGACCCTTCGGCGGCGATCGACGACCACCAGGGCTCGCTCGACTCCCTGCTTGCGCTCGCGGCCGCTGACAAGGCCGCCGGCGTGCCCGACGCGCCGTGGCCGCCGAACTTCGCCAAGCAGCCCGGCGAGGCCAAGCGCGTCCAGCCGAGCCGGGCAAGGCGCAGCTAGCGCTCAGCTCAACTGCTCGAACAGGCATTCCTCCGGCGCCTTGTCATCGCGCCAGCGCAGCACGGTCGTGCCATGGCGGATCCGCCCATCGCTGACGTGGTCGTAGGCGACCTCGACCACCAGCTCCGGGCGCAGCTCGACCCACTCCAGGTCACGATCCCCGGTCCAGCGCGACTGCTCGCCGCTGCCGCGAGACCCCGTCTCGTACGGGGCAAGCTTCGCCAGCAGATCGCGCTTCTCCGCGGCAGTGAAGGCCGAGCTATGGCCGACGGGGCGAAGGCCCCGGTCGGCGTCGGCATACAGCCCGAGGATCAGCGAACCGACGCTGCCCGCAGCCTTGCCCGGGCGGTAACCCATCACGACGCAGTCGATCGTGCGCCGTCGCTTGACCTTGACCATCGCCGTGCGCTTGCCCGGCGTGTAGGCCGCGTCGAGGCGCTTTGCGACGACGCCCTCGCTGTGCTCGAGCCAGTGTTCGGCGTCGGCCGCGTCGCGCACGAGCTCGGCGCGCCGGATGCCGTCGATCCGCTCGAGCGCTTCGCGTCGCTCCGAAAACGGCCGATCGAGCAGCGCCACGCCGTCGCGGAAGAGCAGGTCGAAAGCGACGAAGGAGGCCGGCCACTCGCCGGCCAGGCGCTCGATCCGCGAAGCGGCGGGGTGGATCCGCTGCTGCAGGGCTCCGAACGCCTCGCCGCCGCCGGGAGCGTCGATCACGATCTCGCCGTCGAGGACGTAGTAGCCGGGCGGGAAGCGCAGCTCGGGGAAGTAGCGCAGCAGATCCTTGCCGCCGCGCGACTGCAGCACGAGCGCGTCGGGCGCGACGAATGCGATCGCGCGGAAGCCGTCGTACTTCTGCTCGTAGGCCCACTCCGGCCCCAGCGGCAGGCTCTGCGCGGCGCGCGCGAGCGCGGGCTCGATCGGGAACTCGACGCCGCTCTGCGCTGCCACCGTGGGCGCACGTTACCTGGTCGATACAGTCCGCGGTGATGAGCGGTACGCACGCGACGGTCGGCGAGGACGAGTACCTCCAGACGCTCTACTGGCTGCTCGAGGCGGGCCTGCCGATGACCGGCGCGAACGTGGCTCGGGCGATGCAGCTGGCGGCGCCGACGGTGCACGAGATGATCGGCCGGCTGCAGCGCGACGGTTACATCACCCGCGCCGACGACAAGACGATCAGCTTCACCGAGATCGGCGAGCGCCAGGCGGCTGAGATCGTCAGCCGCCACCGGTTGATCGAGCGCTTCCTGACCGATGTCCTCGGGATCCCCTGGGACGAGGTCCATGAGGAGGCCGAGCGGCTCGAGCATGCGATGTCGCCGGTGCTCGAGGAGCGGATGCGGGCGGCGATCGGCGACGCGCGCACCTGTCCCCACGGCCATCCGATCTTCCCCGGCTCGCGCCTCCCGGGAGTGCCGCTGGCGGATGTCGCGGAGGGAGCGAAGGTGATGATCCTGCGCTTCGAGAACGAGGCCGAGGACCTGCTGCACTACCTCCGGGAGGTCGGGCTCGAGCCGGGGCTTGCGGCGATCATGATCGATCCCGGCGCCGAGGAGATCGTCCTCGCGGCCGGCGAGCGGCGTATAGCGCTCACGCGCAGCGTCGCCGAGACCGTGTCCGTGACCGCCGATCCTTCGCCGCCGCCGCGCGTTGCGCTGCCCGAGCAGCTCGTGCTCGCGACGCAGCGCTACGGTCGCTGAGCGCTCAGCGCAGCGAGGCGACGGCGCTTGCGATACGCGTGACGGCCGCGTCGATCTCAGCCGGAGTGACCGGCGCGAACGACAGGCGGATCGCGCCGGAGCGCCCGTCGACGACGAAGTCGTCGCCATCGACGACCGCCACGCCGTGCTCGGCGGCTGCGGCGACGAGCCTGGTCGAGTCGATGTCCTCGGGCAGCTCTACCCAGAGGAAGTAGCCGCCGTCCGGGGCGACGAAGCGCGCGTGGGGCAGCTCGCGCGAGAGTGCCTCGGCAAGTGTTGCGCAGCGTTCATCGAGCGCGTCGCGGACGCGCGCGCTCGAGCGTTCGGGCGCGCCCGAGGAGCAGAACTCGTAGACGATCGCCGCGCTGACCATGCTCGGCGAGATGTAGGTCCGCGTCGCGCGGGCCGTGATCGCGGCAATCAGATCGGCGGGTCCGACGAGGTAGCCGACCCGGATCCCGGGGCAGACCGTCTTCGAGAACGACGATGCGTACACGACGTTGCCGGCGCCGCCCTCGAGCGAGAGCATTGTCGGCAGGGTCTCGCCCCGGAAGCGCAGAGCGATGTATGGGTCGTCCTCGAAGATGAGGAAGTCGTGCTCGCTGGCGAGCTCTAGCAGGCGCTTGCGCTTGGCGAGCGACAGCGTGTATCCGGCCGGGTTGTGGAAGTTGGGGATCACGTGGGCGAACGCCGGCGCCGCGCCACCGACCAGCAGCTGCTCGAGTGCCGCGGTATCGATGCCGTCGGCCTCGAGCGGGACGGCGTGCAGCTCGGCCTCGCGCAGCCTGAGCAGCAGCAGCGTGCGGTCGTAGCTGGGACGCTCGACGACGACCTGCGTCCCCGCGCTGACGAGCTCGTCGAACAGGAATGCGTCGGCCTGCATCGAGCCGTTGGTCAACAGCACCTGCGCCTCGTCGACGTTGTGCCATTCGGCGATCAGCCGCCGCAGCGGAAGGTAGCCGACCCCAGTCCCGTATCCAGTCGCGCCGCCCGGGTCGTTGGCGAAGGCGCGCGCGGCAGCATCGCGCAGTCCCTCGACGTCGATGATGTCGAGGGACGGGGCGCCGCGCGAGAGCGGGATCGTCTGCGTTGCTGTGCTCACACCCGACATGATGACGGAGTCCGCGCGAGCTTCCTACGCGCTGAGCATCTGCGCGACGATGTCGGCGACCTCGGTCGGCGTGCGCCCGACGCGGACGCCGTTTGCCTCGAGTGCCGCGGCCTTCGCGGCGGCGGTCCCGTGGCTGCCCGAGACGATCGCCCCGGCATGGCCCATCGTCTTGCCCTCCGGCGCCGTGAAGCCGGCGATGTATGCGACGACGGGCTTCGAGACGTGGGCCTTGATGTACTCGGCCGCCTCTTCCTCGCCCTGGCCGCCGATCTCACCGCTCATCACGATCAGCTCGGTCTCCGGGTCCGCCTCAAACAGCGCGATGATGTCGACGAAGCTCGAGCCGGGCACCGGATCGCCGCCGATCCCGACGATCGAGGAGTTGCCGAAGCCACGCTGCGCGAGCTCGTTGCCGACCTGGTAGGTCAGCGTTCCCGAGCGTGACACGACGCCGACGTTGCCCTCGCGGAAGAACGCCGCCGGGATGATCCCGACGTTCGCCTTGCCGGGCGAGAGCACGCCCGGGCAATTCGGGCCGATCAGCCGCACTCCGGGCAGCCGCTTCAATTCGGTGTAGACGCGCAGCTCGTCGTGCGCCGGTATCCCCTCGGTGATCGCGATGATCGTCGTGATCCCGGCGTCGGCGGCCTCGAGGATCGAGTCCGCGGCAAACGGCGGCGGGACGAAGATCATCGCCGTGTTCGCGCCGCTCTCGGCGACCGCCGCGCGGAACGTGTCGAACACCGGGATCCCCTCGACGTCCTGGCCGCCCTTGCCGGGCGTCACGCCGGCGACGACCGTGGTTCCGTAGGCGCGGTTGTTGAGGGTGTGGAACGTGCCCTCGCGGCCGGTGATGCCGGACGTGCACAGGCGCGTCTCGCGATCGACGATGACGCTCATTTGGCGAGCTCCACGACCGCCGCGGCGGCGTCGTCCATCGTCGCCGCGGCGTGCACGTTCGGCAGCTTGGCGGCCTCGAGCAGTGCGCGTCCCTCGACGCCGTTGGTGCCGTCGAGGCGGACGACGAACGGAACCTCCGGCTTGATCTGGTCGAACGCCTCGATCAGCCCGCGGGCGACCTCGTCGCAGCGCGTGATGCCGCCGAAGATGTTGAACAGCACCGCCTTGACCTTGGGGTTCGAGAGGATGACCTCGACGGCTGCCGTGATCGCCTCCGCCTTCGCGCCGCCGCCGGCGTCGAGGAAGTTCGCGGGCGCGCCGCCGTGCTGCGCGACGACGTCGAGCGTCGACATCACGAGCCCGGCGCCGTTGCCGAGGATCCCGATGTCGCCGTCGAGCTTGACGAAGGTGAGATGGCGCTCCTTCGCCATCCGCTCCTGCGGATCCTCGCCTGAGAGGTCGCGCAGCTCGGCGTTCTCGGCGTGGCGGTAGAGCGCGTTGTCGTCGAGCGTGACCTTGGCGTCGAGCGCGATCACCGCGCGCTCCGGCGTGATCACCAGCGGGTTGACCTCGACGAGCATCGCCTCCTCTTCGACAAAGGTCGCATAGAGCGCGCCGAGGAACGCGCCGACGCCACGAACGACGTCGGCGTCGACGCCCGCCTCGTAGGCGAGCCGGCGCCCGTGGAAGGCCTGGAAGCCGAGCAGCGGGTCGACGTGGAGCGTCGCGATCGCCTCGGGCGTCTCCTCGGCGACCTGCTCGATGTCCATCCCGCCGCGCGTCGAGAGCATCACCAGCGGCGCCTTGGCGCTGCGATCGAAGACGATCGAGGCGTAGTACTCCGACGCGATCTGCGAAGCGCCCTCGACCCAGACCTCGTGCACGGTGAGGCCGCGGATGTCCATCCCGATGATCGCTTCGGCATGCTCGCGCGCCTCCGCCTCGTCGTTGGCGATCTTGATCCCGCCGAGCTTGCCGCGCCCGCCGATCTGCACCTGGGCCTTGATCGCGCAGGGATAGCCGATCTCATTGGCCGCTGCCGCTGCTTCATCGCTCGATCGGGCGACCATTCCCTTGGGAACCGGGATGCCGTGGCGGGCGAGTAACTGCTTACCCTGGTACTCGAGTAGGTCCATCAGGCGGCGCGGACTCTAGACGACGTTCATAATTGCCGTCGCGCTCCGCGCTTCGCGACCAAGAGAGAGATTCCGATATATGCCACTTCCGAGTAAGCCCAGCTTCGTCACCTTCGACGTCTACGGCACCCTGATCGACTGGGAATCAGGGATCTGGGACGCCTTCGCCGCCGAGGCTGCGAGGGACGGTTTCACGATCGAGCGTGAGGAGGTGATCCCGCTCTTCATGGAGATCTCGCGGGAGATCGAGAGCGGGTCCTACGAGCTCTACGCAGAGGTCCTGCGGCGCACGGTCGTCGAGATCGCGAAGCGGCTCGGCTGGCCGCTCGAGCCCTCGCGGTCCGGCTTCCTGCCGGATTCGGTCGCCCGCTGGATGCCGTTTCGCGAGACCCGGCCACAACTCGAGAAGATCGCCAAGAAGTACAAGGTCGGCCTGATCTCGAACATCGACGACAAGCTGCTCGGGCAGACCCGCCGGCACCTCGCGGTCGACTTCGACATCGTCGTGACCGCCCAGCAGGTCCGCTCCTACAAGCCCGACGTCGCGCATTTCAACGAGTGCGCGCGGCGGATCGGCGGCAAGAAGGGCTGGGTTCACGTCGCCTCCAGCTACTACCACGACGTCGAGCCGTGCGCGAAGGCCAAGATCCCCGTGATCTGGGTGAACCGCCACAAGGAGACGCTCGACTCCGGTCAGCGCAAGCCGACCGCCGAGGTTTCCAACCTCCGCGAAGCGGCCAAGCTGCTGGGCATCGCTTGAGCCGCGCCGCGCCGCGCCGCGCGCACTGAACGATGCGCGCGATCAGCCTCCACGAGGACGTGATCGTGCTCGAGAGTCGGCTCTGGCGCACGACCTGCACCGTGCTGCGCGCCGGCCCGCGCGACGGCGGCGAGGGCTTCGTCGTCGACTCGCCGGTCCTGCCCGACGAGCTCGAGCTGCTGCCGACGCTGCTCGAGCAGGCCCAGTTCCCGTTCAGCGGTCTGCTCGCGACGCATGGCGACTTCGACCACCTGCTTGGCCGACTGGCCTTCCCGACCGCGCCGCTCGGTGTCGCCGAGACGACCGCGGCGCGACTGCGGGCCGACCCCGGTGGCGCCCAGCGCGCGCTGCGCGAGCTCGACGAGCGCTTCTACCTGCCGCGCGACGCGCCGCTGGCGCTCGGTCGCGTCGAGGCGCTCGCTGTGCCCGGCTACTGCGGGCTCGGCGAGCACGAGCTCGAGCTGCATCCGGCCGACGGCCACACGGTCGATGGGATGGCGATCTGGGCGCCCTGGCTGGGAGTCCTGATCTGCGGCGATTACCTCTCGCCAGTGGAGATCCCGACGCCGGACGGCGGGATCGACGCCTACCTCGCCACGCTGGCGCGGCTCGAGCCGCTGATCGCGCAGGCGACCCACGTGATTCCCGGTCACGGCGAGGTCCTCTCGAGCGAGCGGGCGCTGGCGATCCTGCGCGAGGATCGCGCCTACCTGGACACGCTGCGCGCTGACGGCGCCGGCGCGCAGCTGCCGCTCGCCCGCCGTGACGCCGAGCAACGACGGCTGCATGCGGCTAACGCGGCGCGGCTCGTAGGCTCGCCCTAGAGGCGCCGCCCCATGAAGACGTCGCGTCCGCGAAGCTCCGCCGGCTCGTCGTGCGCCTTGCTCATCGTCGAGAAGCCGAGCGACTCGTAGAGGGCGATCGCCGACGTGTTGCGCTCGTTGGTGTCGAGCTCGATCCGGCCGGCGCCGCGTTCGCGGGCGCGATCGCAGGCGGCGCTCACCAGCGCCCGGCCGACGCCGCGCCCCCGTGCCTGCTCTTCGACGAACAGGTCCTCGAGCCAGCAGTCGTCGGCTGATGTCCAGGCCGAATGGCGGAAGCGCAGCTGGCAGACGCCCGCCGCCCGCTCCTCGCCCGGCGCTCCGAGCAGAAACTCCGTCGCCGGGTCGGTGAGCAGCCGTGACACCGAGGCCTCGAGCTCGTGCGCGGCCGGCGAGCTCGATCCGAGCCAGTCGCGGAACGCGAGCAGCAGGCGCACGACGTCGTCGACGTCGTCTGGCTGCGCGCGCCAGACGCGCGCCGTGCCGCTCACTCCGTCGAGGTGATCACAGCCAGTGGATCGCCGGCGCCGACCGCGGCGCCGACGCTGATCGGCAGCTTGGCGACCGTTCCGCTCTTGTGGGCGGTGACCTCGTTCTCCATCTTCATCGCTTCGATGATCGCGACAAGCGCTCCCTCCTCGACCTGCGCGCCGGCTTCGATCGCCACCTTCAGCACCGTCCCCTGCATCGGCGAGGTCAGCACGTCGCCGGACTGGCCGGCGGTCTTCGTCCGCTCGCGCTGGCTGCGCTGGCTGCGCGCGGGCTGAAGAGCGGCGCCCCCACCGACGCCGGGCGGGCCGATCACCTTCACCTCGAAGCGCCGGCCCGACACCTCGACCGTGTAGTCGAGCGTCACCTTCTCGTCGCCTTCGGCGTCGTCGAGCGCCGTTGGGGCGCCCGTCGAGCGCAGCCAGTCAGGGTCTTCGAGCAGGTCGCGGCAGGTCTCGCCACGGTGCCACTGCTCGGTCGCGAGCAGCGCCCGGTGGAACGGCACCAGCGTCGTCACACCGCCGATCTCGAACTCTGCGAGCGCGCGCAGCATCCGCTGGGTGGCCTGCGCGCGATCACTGTCCCAGACGATCAGCTTCGCGATCATCGGGTCGTAGGTCGGTGAGATCTCCGAACCCGAGAGCACGCCCGAGTCGACCCTGACGCCGGGACCAGAGGGCTCGCGGTAGGCGCCGATCCGTCCCGGTGCGGGGACGAAGCCGAGGGCCGCGTCCTCGGCGTTGATCCGGCATTCGATCGCGTGGCCCCGTAGCGTCACCTGCTCCTGGGTGAACGGCAGCGGCTCGCCGGCGGCGACGCGGATACCGGTCTTGACGATGTCGATCCCGGTCGTCAGCTCGGTCACGCAGTGCTCGACCTGGACGCGCGTGTTCATCTCGAGGAAGAAGTACTCGCCACCCGAGAGCAGCCCCTCAATCGTACCGGCGCCGCGGTAGCCGACCGCCCGAGCGGCGTCGGTCGCGATCCTGCCGATCCGCTCGCGCAGTGCCTGATCGACGATCCACGAGGGCGCGGGGGACTCCTCGATCAGCTTCTGGTGGCGGCGTTGGATCGAGCAGTCGCGCTCGCCGAGGTGAACGACCGCGCCCTGGGTGTCGGCCATGACCTGGACCTCGACGTGGCGCGGATCCTCGAGGTAGCGCTCGAGATAGACCGTCGCGTCACCGAAGAACTTCTCACCCTCGCGGGCCGCACCGTCGAACGCCGCCTCGAGCTCGTCGGCCGCAAGCGCGACGCGGAAGCCCTTGCCGCCGCCGCCGCCGGCAGCCTTGACCGCGACCGGAAAGCCGATCTCGGCGTCGATGATCCGTTGCGCGTCGGCGACGCTGGCGACCGGCTCCGTTGTGCCCGGGACGATCGGCACACCGGCTGCGGCCATCAGCTCGCGCGCCCGCGTCTTCGAGCCCATCGCTTCGATCGCGCTGGCCGGCGGTCCGATGAATACGACCCCGGCCTCCTCGCACGCCGCGGCAAAGGCGGCGTTCTCGGCGAGGAAGCCGTAGCCCGGATGGATCGCCTCGGCGCCGGACTCCTTCGCCACCTCGAGGATCCGCGCAGCGTTCAGATAGCTCGCCGCGGGCGCGGCGCCGCCGAGTAGGTAGGCGCTCGTGGCGCGTCTGACATGCAGCGCATCGCGGTCCGCCTCCGAGTAGACGGCGACGCTCTCGATGCCGAGCTCCTCGAGCGCGCGGATCACGCGCACGGCGATCTCGCCACGGTTAGCGACTAGCACTCGGGCGAACACGGCGCCTACTGTAGTTGCTGCGCCGTGGGCACGGCTGTCGGCGCTACCAGCCGCAGCGGACGATTCAGCCCGCGGCGATCGCCGTCCACCGCTCGACGTTCTGGTCGTGAATGTCGCGCAGAACCTGCTCGATCCCGAGCGTCGGCTGCCACTGCGGGTAGTCGCCGCTGAACGCCGCGAGGTCGCTGATCCACCAGCGATGGTCGCCGATCCGCGCCTCGGCTGAGAGGACATGCTCGAGCTCACGCCCGGCGATTCGCTGGCAGAGCTCGATCGCCTCGAGCATCGACACGTTTGCGAAGCGGCCGCCGCCGAGGTTGTAGACGGCCGCTGGACGCGGCTTCGCGTGAAACGCCGCGAACGCGCTGACGACGTCGCGTGCGTGGAGGTTGTCGCGGACCTGCTTGCCGCCATAGCCGAAGATCGTGTAGGGCGTGCCGCTGACAGTGCACTTCATCAGGTAGGCGAGGAAGCCATGCAGCTGCGCCCCGGCGTGCTGCGGCCCGGTCAGGCAACCGCCGCGAAAGCACACGGTCGGCATCCCGAAGTAGCGCCCGTACTCCTGCACCAGCAGGTCTGCAGCTGTCTTGGAGACGCCGAACAGCGAGTGCGTGGTCAGGTCGATCGGCATTTCGGTGTCGATCCCGGTGAACCACCTGTGATCCGCCGGCAGCTCCAGACGTGTCGCCCGCTCCTCCAGCGGCAACGCGTTCGGTCGATCCCCGTAGACCTTGTTCGTCGAGGTGAAGATGAAGGTGGCGTCCGGCGTGTGCTTCCGCGCGGCTTCGAGCAGGTTGAGCGTGCCGTTGGCGTTGACCGTGAAGTCGGTTTGCGGATCGCCCGCCGCCCAGTCGTGCGACGGTTGGGCGGCGGCGTGGATGATCAGCTCGACATCGCGGGCGTGGCGCGCAAACAGCGCCATCACGCTGTCGGCGTCGCGGATGTCGAGCGGCTCGCAGCGAAAGCCGTCGACCTCTGCGAGCAGGCGCTCCGAGACGGGCCTTGTCGATGACTCGGCGCCGAAGAACCGCGCGCGCATGTCGTTCTCGAGGCCGATGACGGCGAAGCCCTGCGCGGCGAAGAAGCGCACTGCCTCCGAGCCGATCAGGCCGCCGGAGCCCGTGACGATTGCGGTGCTCATCGTGCCCGCGCTCGCGGTGCGCTAGCTGCGGGCGGCGACGATCATCCCTGCGCCGACGGTCGCGTTCGACGCCTCGTCGATCAGGATGAAGCTGCCAGTGCGCCGGTTGCGAAGGTAGGGGTCGAAGGCGAGCGGGGCGCTGGTGCGCAGGGTGACGCGGCCGATGTCGTTGAGCTCGAGCTCGCTCGGGGCGACGTCGCGCTCGAGTGTATGGATGTCGACGCAATCGACCAGATCGCCGACGATCGCGGTCGCGGCGCGCGTGGTGTGCTTGATCGCGTAGCGCGAGCCGCTGCGCAGCGGCTCGGTTGCGAGCCAGCAGACATCGGCCTCGAAGTCGCGCGCCACGGTCGGCGGGTCGGCGGCTGCGCAGATCAGCTCGCCGCGCGCGACATCGAGGTCGTCCTCGAGTCTCAGCGTCACCGACAGTGGCGCGACAGCCTCCTCGAGCTCGCCGTCGTAGGTGTCGATCCCGCTGATCCGCGTGCGCTGGCCGGCGGGTAGCACCAGCACCTCCTCGCCGGTGCGCAGCGAGCCACTCGCCATCTGGCCGGCGTAGCCGCGGTACTCGCCGCGGGAGCCGCCGGTACGGATCACCCACTGAACCGGGAAACGGGCCGGCACCTCGTCGGGGTGGTCGTAGGCGACCTCAACCTCCTCGAGGTGCGTGAGCAGCGTCGGACCGTCGTACCAGCGGGTGTTCTCGGAGCTGTGGACGACGTTGTCGCCACGCAGCGCCGAGATCGGGATGTTCACCCAGTCGCTGATCCCGAGCTTGGCGAGGAACGGCGAGAAGTCCGCCAGGATCTCCTCGAAGCGATCCTGCGAATAGTCGACGAGATCCATCTTGTTGACCGCGACGACGACGTGTGGAATCCCCAGCAGTGCGCTGATGAACGCGTGCCGCTTGGACTGCTCGAGCACGCCCTTGCGCGCGTCGAGCAGGACGATCGCGAGGTCGGCGGTCGAGGCTCCGGTGACCATGTTGCGCGTGTACTGCTGGTGGCCCGGGCAGTCGGCGATGATGAAGCGCCGGGCCGGCGTCTTGAAGTAGCGGTAGGCGACGTCGATCGTGATCCCCTGCTCGCGCTCGGCGCGCAGCCCGTCGGTCAGCAGCGCGAGATCGATCTCGGGCTCGCCGCGGCGGCGCGAGATCTCGGCGACGTGCTCGAGCTGATCGTCGAGCACCTGCTTGGAGTCGTAGAGCAGGCGGCCGATCAGCGTGCTCTTGCCGTCGTCGACCGATCCGGCGGTCATGAACCTGAGGAGGTCGAGCGTCATCGGCTAGAAGTATCCGGCTTTTTTGCGGTCTTCCATGGCGGCTTCGCTGGTTTTGTCGTCGGCGCGGGTTTCGCCGCGTTCGGTGATGCGGGTGGTGGTGATTTCGTTGACGATTTGGTTGATTGTGGTGG
>Ga0302178_10000653_pt1 | contig 30782 bp, 25 predicted proteins | sample I_Palsa_E1_3_FD_198790 | JGI IMG/M metagenome (GOLD analysis project Ga0302178, IMG submission 198790) | Peat permafrost microbial communities from Stordalen Mire near Abisko, Sweden - I_Palsa_E1_3 | ecosystem: Environmental > Terrestrial > Soil > Palsa > Peat permafrost | place: Sweden... | reverse complement strand
GCAGAATCGAGACACCGGGCGTGTCGAGCGGCACGAGGATCTGGCTCTGCTGCGAATGGCGGGGGCCGTCGAGCGAGGTCTTGCCCATCACGATCAGGATCCGGCAGTGCGGGTGCAGCGTGCCCGAGCACCACCACTTGCGCCCGTTCAAAACGTACTCGTCGCCGTCGCGCTCGATCCGCAGGCAGATGTTGGTCGCGTCGGAGGACGCCACGTCGGGCTCGGTCATCGCAAAGCCGGAGCGGATCTCACCGTCGAGCAAAGGCGCCAGCCAGCGGTCTTTCTGGGCGGGGGAGGCGAACTGGGAGAGGACCTCCATGTTGCCGGTGTCGGGAGCCGAGCAGTTGCAGGCCTCCGAGGCGATGTGCGAGCGCCCGAGCAGCTCGGCGAGCGGGGCGTAGTCGCTGTTGGACAGGCCGGCGCCGTACTCGGGGTCGGGGTGGAACATGTTCCACAGGCCGGTCGCCCGTGCGCGGGACTTGAGCTCCTCCATGATCTGCGGCTGGTGGTGTGGGTCGCCGGACTCGCGCAGCTGGTGCTCGTAGACCGTCTCGGCCGGGTAGATCTGCTCGTCCATGAACGCGGTCAGGCGCTCCTTGAACTCGATACAACGCTCGCTGGGCATGAAATCCATCGTTCCTCCTTTGGACGGCGGGTGCTGATCTGTATATCGAGTCTGAGGCGCGCGCGAATAACGGCGCGCTCTGCTCGCTTGACCGTTAGGCTCTGTTTACGAGTGGTTGGGTCAAGCAGGGGAGAGTGAAGCTGATGCGCAAAGCAGTCATGTATCTGGTCCTGGTCGCGTTGACCGTCCTCGGCTTGCCGGCGCTTGCCTCGGCGGCCACCGTCACCGGCGTGAAAGCGGCGATCGTGCCGATCCCTGGCTTTGCGGAAACGGGCGACATCCTCGGCGCCGGCGCGGACGTCGAAATCGAAGGCAAGCTCGAAGGCGACGAACTGCCAGGCGGTCTCCCTCTGCAGACGCGCAGGCTGGTTCTGTACTTCCCGGCGGGGACGAAGATCGACCCCACGGGCTTCCCGACCTGCACGGCCGCCAAGCTCGAAATCTCAGGCCCGGAAGGCTGTCCCAAGCAGTCGCGGATCGCCGATGGCACGGTCGGTGTGGCTGACCAGATTGGCTCGGGCGAAGCGACGCGTGAGGAAGGGGCACTGGAAGTCTTTATCACCCCGGGTAACGGGGTTGTGGCATACGCCAACGCCCTCGCGCCGATCTCGGCGCAGATCATCATCCCGGCGCAGTGGGAAACGGCTCCCCCGCCGTACGGGCCAAAGCTGACGTTCGAAATCCCCTTGGTCGACTCGGTCCCGGGCGCGCTCCCCGTGTCAGGCACCTCTCTGAAAGAGAAGGCCGGCGCCGCGATCCGCAAGAACGGCAAGACCTACTACTACGGTCGCCTACCGGCGAAGTGCCCGAAGGGTGGCTTCCCCGGTAAGGGCGAAGTGACGTTGGAAGGCGGCCAGAACATCGTCACGGAAGTAAAGGTCCCGTGCCCGACGAGGTCGCTCGCGAAGCATCGCAAATAGTCTCCGGGGTATGACCGACCCACAGACGCCGGACGGCGCCGCGAGCTACCGCGCGGCGGGCGTGGACTACGAGACGCTTGACGCCGGCAAGCGGTTGGCGATCGCCGGGGCGCTCTCCACCTCATCGCTGCTCACCGCGCGGGGCGGGAAGGCGCTCGACGCCTCCCGGGGTGAGCCCGCGTTCGTGTTCGAGCTCGACTCCCGCGCGTTCGCGTTCGTCGTCGAGGGTCTGGGCACGAAGTCGATGATCGCGCGCCAGGTGCTGGAAGAGCAGGGGATCAACCGCTTTGGCGACATCGCCTACGACACGGTTGCGGCGATCTGCAACGACCTCTGCTGTGTCGGCGCGCTGCCGCTGGTCGTGAACGCGTATTTCGCGACCGGGGCTTCGGAGTGGTACCGCGAGGGCGAGCGCGCCGCGGCGCTGATCGAGGGCTGGCGCAGGGCGTGCGTGGACGCGAGCTGCACTTGGGGGGGAGGGGAGTCGCCGTCGCTGCCGGGGTTGTTGGACGAGCGCGAGATCGAGCTGGCGGGCGCCGCCGTCGGAGTGGTGCCGGTGGGCCGGCAGGCGATCTTGGGCGAGGAGCTGGCGCCAGGGGATGAAATCGTGCTGGTGGCATCGAGCGGCCTGCACGCCAATGGGGCCTCGCTGGCGCGGCTGCTGGCGGGGCGGCTTCCAGACGGCTACGCGACCGAGCTGCGAGACGGCACGACGTTGGGTCAAGCGCTGCTGGAGCCTTCGGTGTTGTACGTGGGCCTCGTGCAAGCGCTGCTCCAGGAGCAACTGCCGCTGTCCTACATCAGTCACATCACCGGGCATGGCCTGCTGAAGCTGATGCGCCCGTCGCGGGCGCTGACCTACCGGATCGGCAGGCTTCCGCAAGTGCCGCCCGTGCTGAGCTTTATGGTCGAGCAGGCACAGATGGACGCGCACGCGGCGTATTCGACGTTCAACATGGGGTCCGGCTATGCCCTGTACTGCGCGGCCGGGGCGGGGGAGACGGTCGTGGCGATCGCACAGCGGCTTGGTCTGGAAGCACTGATCGCCGGGCGCGTCGAGGAGGGTCCGCGGCAGGTGATCCTCGAGCCGGTCGGCGTGCGCTTCGCCGGTGAGGAGCTGGAGCTCTCATAGCCTGACCCCTGCTAAGGGGATTAACCCTCTACTTGAGCATGAGATATCGAGACGAGTGTCTTCAAGGCACAATTGACCAGTTGTCGCCTGGCCGGGCAGCCAGGCGGGAGGGGTGGGCGCGCTACAAGCCTCTGCCCGCCTGACGGTTCGGGCTTGAAGCGATCGGCCGGGACGGATATGGTTGTTGTATAGATCGCCATTGTTCTCTGGTCAAAGTAGGTCGGAGATCTCGAGTCGCCGGACCGGCAATGGTTCCGGAGCTACCCGGATCGAGGGGATCTGTCCATCAAAATAAGAGGAGAGAGATGATGCGCAGAATATCCACCTGCCTGGCCGTGCTTGGCCTTGCCGTCTGTGGCCTGTCGGCCTCGGCATCGGCAGCGCCCACGATCACGCTCAAAGCGGAGGCCGTGCCGATCCCGGGCTTCCCGCATACCGGCAACATCCTTGGCGCGGGCGCCGCGCTGAAGGCCGAATACACGATCTCCGGGACCGAATACGGTGGCTTTCCGGCGCCGCTGATCGGGGTCAAATTCTATGGGCCGGCCACCGCGAAACTGCACCCGCAAGGGTTCGCCACGTGCGCGGAAAGCGTGATTCTGGCGAGCGGTACCGGACCATGTCCCAAGGCATCGAAAGCTGGCCCGGTGGGTTCGGCAAACGGCGTCGTCAGCTTCGGCACCGAACGTGTCGCCGAGACGGTGTCGGTAGAACCGTTCTTCGCCCCCGGCGGCAACCTGGAGTTCTTTGCGGACGGCCACTCGCCGGTCTCGATCGAAGTCATCTCAACGGGCAAAGTCGTCAACTCCTCACCGCCGTTCGGCCCGACGGTCCTCGCTTCAGTGCCACTGGTCGAATCGGTGCCCGGGGCGCTCGACGCATCCGTGAAAACGATCGACGTGCAGGTCGGGGCCGCGTACAAGAAGGGCAAGAAGACGACCTACTACATCACCGTGCCGAAGAAGTGCCCGAAGGGTGGCTTCCCGCTGAAGTCGGTGATGGAATTTGGAAACGTCAACAACCCCAAGGAACCGGGCGAAAAGGCCGAAGCCACATACAGCGCGCCGTGCCCCAAGAAGTAGTCGATAGCGGCGAGATCACGTCCCGGGGGGCGTGATCTCGACCGAAGCGCAAGTGTGACGGGGGGCGCCATCGATACGATGGCGCCCCTTCCGTTCAGTTGAACCGCAAGGAAGTGATCGGGTTGAGGACGCAGACCGTCGGGTGGAGGAGAGGCGCGGCCGGAATCGCCGGAGCTCTCTGCATGGCCGCGCTGGTTGCGGTCGTGCTGCTCGCCACCTCGGCGGGCGGCTCGAACGGGAGCTACACGATCCGCGCGATCTTCGACGACGCCGGCAACCTCGTGTCCGGCGAGAACGTGAAGATCGACGGCGTCACGGTCGGGACCGTGGGGTCGGTCACCCCCACGCCGCAGGCCAAGGCGGCGGTCGTGCTGAAGATCCAAAACCCCGGTTTCCAGGACTTTCGCGCCGACTCCAGTTGCACGATCGAACCCGAGGCGCTGCTCGGCGAGAAGTTCGTCAACTGCCTGCCGACCCAGCCCCGCGCCGAAGGCACGCCGCTGCCGCCGCCGCTGCGCAAGATCCCGAGCGGCCAGGAAGGCGCGGGCGAGGTTCTGATGCCGGTGACGAACACATCGAGCCCGGTCGACGTCGATCTGCTCAACGACATCAATCGCCTGCCCGTGCGCGAGCGCTTCACGATCATCATCAACGAACTCGGTGCCGGCCTGGCCGGGCGTGGCAGCGACCTCAACGTCGTCATCAAACGCGCCGACCCGGCGCTGCGGGAATTCGACAAGGTACTGGCGATCTTGGCCGGCGAGAACAAGCTCCTGGCCAAACTTTCGCTGGACTCCGATAGGGCGCTCGCGCCGTTCGCCGCCGTGCGCGAACGCGTCGCCGACTACATCGTGCAGCAGAACACGGTTGCGACCGCCAGCGCCAGGCACGACAGCGAAATCGCGCAGAGCTTCGCGGACTTCCCGGCCTTCCTGCGGCAGTTCGGGCCGGCGATGGAACGCGTTGGCAAGTTCGCCGACGAAACGACCCCGACCTTCACCGACCTCAAAGCCGCCGCACCCGGGATCAACGGGATCTTCACCAACCTCGTGCCGTTCGCGAAGAGCTCCACGAAGTTCTTCGTGAGCCTCGGCAAGACCGCGCAGGTCTCGGGCCCGGCGATCGCGGCTACAAAACCGCTGCTCGAACGCGTGCAGACACTGGGCAGCGCCGCCAACCCGTTCGCCGGCAACTTCTCCGAACTGCTCACGAGCCTGCGGAACACGGGCGGCCTCGAGCGGCTGCTCGACCTGATCTTCCTGGGTGGTGGCAGCCTGAACGGGTATGACTCGCTCGGTCACTTCGTGCGCGCCGAGATCGTCGCCAAGAACTGCGTGGGCTACAAGGTGGTTCCCCAGGGTGGCTGCAGCGCGAACTTCGTCAAGGGGGCGGAAGGCTCGGCTTCCGCGGCTTCCGCAGCTTCCGCAGGCTCCGCCGGCAATTCCACCAGCCTCGTGATGGACCGCACGCTTGCGGTCCTGAACGGCGCCACCCCGGCGCAGGCGATCGCGAAGTACCCTGGCTCGGTTCCGACGCTTTCCGACAGCGCCGGCGCGCTCGCGAGCACGGGCTCCGAAGGCGCAGCGACGTCCACCACGCAGCCGGTCGGTGGCGCGAGCGCGGGCACCACCTACTACACGCCCTCGGCCGAAAGCTCCGGCGCGAGCGAAATGCTGCTCAACTACCTGCTCGGCAACTGATCGATAGACGATGAGCGCACGACCACTCATCCGCCCTGCGATCCGCCTGCTGCTCGGAGCTCTGAGTGCGCTCGCGCTGGTGCCGGCGGTGGCGGGCGCCAGCGAACCGCCGGCCTCAGCGCCGTCCTCGACCGGCACGACGACCTCTGTCGAAACGACGACGACGCCGCCCGCAGCGACATCGACCACGCCCGCTCCCGAAGCGCCCGCCACCGCGCCGACCACGAGTCCGGCGACGACAACGACAGAATCCGTTCCCGCGCCCCCGTCACCGGAACCGGGCGCGGCCGTTGAAACGACGGCGCCGCAGGTGCGGGCACAACGTCCGCAGGGGAGCACTCCCGGCAAGCGCTCCACCCACGCGCACCCGAAATCAAACGGCGCCGCCGGCGACGGCAACCAGGAAGAAGCGAGCGGTAATGAAGGCTCATCTACGGCCGGCGCGCCGGGCAAGCATCGCGCGCCCGCGCCGTCGGCGCTGACACCGCCGCTGCCGCTGACGCTCGGATCGCCGATCTCGGGTATCTCGAGCTTCTTCATCGAAAGCTTCCAGGTGCCGCCCTTCCTGCTGCCGATCTACCAGGCCGCCGGCACCGCCTACGGGATTCCGTGGCAGGTGCTCGCGGCGATCAACCAGGTGGAGACCGACTACGGCCGCGATCTGAGCGTCTCCAGCGCCGGCGCCGAGGGCTGGATGCAGTTCCTGCCCGCCGAGTGGGCGCAGTATGGGGTGGACGCCAACGGCGATGACTTCAAGGATCCCTACAACCCGGCCGACGCGATCTTCACCGCCGCGCGGTACCTGAAGGCGGCCGGGGGCGACACAGACATTCGCGGCGCGGTGTTCTCCTACAACCATTCGCAGGCATACGTGGAATCGGTGATGCTGCGCGCGCAGCTGCTCGGCGGCACCCCGTCGCAGCTGCTCGGGGCTGTTACCGGGCTGACCGAGGCTCGCTTCCCGGTGCACGCGCCCTCCCATTACAGCGATGGCTTCGCGACTGCGCCTGCGAGCGGAACCTCGCCCGCCGGCACGCCGAAGACGCTCGTCGGGACGACGATCTACTCCCAGCTCGGCGCGCCGGTGATCGCCGTGCAGGACGGCGAAATCGTCGCGTCGGGCGAAACCCCCTCGCTGGGGCGATACGTGTCTTTGCGCGATGCCTATGGCAACACCTATACCTATTCCGAGCTCGGCAGCGTGGCCACGCTGTATCCGGTGCTCGAGCCGCACGAGCACACCGCGGTCAGCTCGCGGATCGCCTCGTCGAGTGGATCGAGCGAACCCGCTCCGAGCGGTCCGGCCAGCGCCGGCGCGCAGCCTCGCTCGCCGCTGTCCGAAGGTGCCACCGTTTCCAGCCTGGCGCTGGGCGCGGCCGCCGGCCTGGAAGCTCCCCCGGCAGCGCCGGTAGCTCCGCCGGTCCTTCCGGCCCCGGCAGCGACATCTCCTTCGACGGGCAACCCGCGGGTGTTCCGCTCCGGCTCCGACGAGGTCTATCTGCACCCGCTGAGCGTCGGCGTGCAGGTCCTCGCGGGGACCGTCCTCGGCCACGTCGGGCCCGGCACGAGCGAACCGCACATGCTCTTCCAGATCCGCCCGGCCGGTGCGGGCGCGCCGCTGATCGACCCGAAGCCGATCCTCGACGGCTGGGTGCAGCTCGAAAACACCTCGATCTTCCGCGCCAAGGGCGAGAACCCGTTCCTCGGCAACTCCCCGACGGTCGGACAGGTGCTGCTGGAGTCCAAGGAGCAGCTCGAGCAGCAGGTGCTGAGCGATCCCGGGATCCGTCTCCCCGCGTGTGGCCGTCAGGACATCCAGACCGGCCAGGTCGACCGGCGCGTGCTGGCGACGCTCGAGTTCCTGTCCGTTTCGGGCCTGCGTCCGACCGTGTCCTCGCTACGGTGCAGTCGTGTGGCGGCAGCCGACGCCACCAACGCCGCCGAGACGGCCGCCGGCGACGCGGTCGCGATCACGGCGATCAACGGCGTCGCGATCGCCGGCGGTCAGGGACCTGGTTCGATCGCCGACATCACGGTCCGCAAGCTGTTGACGCTGCAGGGCACGATGAAGCCGAGCGAGATCGTCAGCCCGACGAGCTACCCGGGAGCCGCCAACACGGTCGCGGCGCCGGGCGATCGCGAGGACATCCGCGTCGAGTTCGCACCGCTGCAGGGTGGACGCGTGAGCAGCGAGGCCCGATCCGCGAGCGCCTTCGGCGCGGCGATCACGCCGGGACAGTGGGTCCAGCTGATCGCGCGGTTGGGCGAGATCCCCGACCCGAAGGTCGCCAGTGGGCCCTCGTCGGCCGCGATCCCCGATCGCCCGGGCGCCGCGCCCTCGACCGGCCCTGCTCCCGCTGAGGGCTCCGAAGGCAAGGAAGACTGATGGCGACCGCCACTCCTCCGCGGCCGCCCGCCTCCTCGCCTCCGCCCCCGCCGCGAGATCCATCGCCGCCGGGGCCCCGCCCCGTGCGCGGCTCATCGCGGGGTCTCACACGGCCGCTCGCAGTGGGTGCGCTCGCGCTGGTCGTGCTGATCGTCGCCTATCTGATCTTCGCCGGCGGGGGCGGGGCCACCTACAAGATCCTGTTCGCCGAAGGCAACCAGCTCGTCAAGGGCGATCAGGTGCAGGTCGGCGGCGTGCCGGTCGGGAGCATCAAGAACATCACCCTCACCTCCGACTACAAGGCGCTGGTCACGGTCCATGTGGACTCATCGCTCACGCCGCTGCACCAAGGCACCACGGCCTCTGTGCGGGTGCCCTCGCTGACGAGCATCGCCAACCGCTACATCGCGCTGACCCCGGGTCCCAACAACAGGCCCGCGCTGGCGGCGGGCGCGACGCTGCCGAGCACCGCCACGCACGGCGTCGTGGACCTCGACCAGCTGTTCAACACCTTCAACCCGAAGACGCTCAAGGGGCTGCAGGAGTTTCTCCAGGGCTCGGCCGAACAGTACGAGGGGACGAACCCCGACTTCAGCCTGTCGATCAAGTACTTCGGTCCATCGCTATCCGCCGCCGGCCATCTCTTCTCCGAGCTCGACCACGAACAGGCTGCGCTCACGAGCTTCCTCGTGGAAGGAGCGAAGGCGGTCACAACGATCGGCGCCCACTCAGAACAGCTCACGGATCTGATCGGGAACACCGACACGACCTTCCAGGCGGTCGGCGCGCACCAGGCGAGCCTCGCCCGGGCTCTGCATCAGCTGCCGCTGGCCCTGCGCGCGGGCAACCGCACGTTTGCCGAGCTGCCGTCCACGCTCAGCGCACTGACACAGCTGGTGAACGTGTCCAAGCCCAACCAGAAGGAACTCCCGCTGTTCCTCTCCCGCTTGACCTCGCTGGTGCACACGGCGACGCCGGTTGTGGGCAACTTCAGCCAGGCGTTCAGCAAGCCGGGGCCGAACAACGACTTCACCGATGCGATCCGCGCCCTGCCGGCGCTCACCCAGGCGCTGTCGACCGCTTCTCCGAACGGCGTCGTCGCGGAGAAGGAATCGGTCCCGATAACGGCTCCGTTCGGTCCTTACAGCCCTGATCTTCAGGGTTTTGTCCGCGACTTCGGTCAGGCCGCCGGCTACTACGACGCCAATGGCCACTACGCGCGTTCGGCCCCCGTGTTCGACGACTTCTCACTCGGCGCGAACAACACCCTCACGCCCGTCACCCCGCAGCAGGGGCTGGCAGGCCTGAAGATCGGCCAGCTGCGCCGCTGCCCGGGTTCGGCGACCCAGCCGGCGGCCGACGGGTCCTCGCCGTTCATCGACAACGCGCTGCTGGGCTGCGACCCATCGGAGGTTCCCTAATGGGCCCGCGCAGGCGCAGCTCCCTTGCCGCCAGCCCGCTGTTGATCGGCGGGGTCACGACGCTGATCGCGGTGGTGGCCGTGTTCCTGTCCTACAACGCCAACAACGGGCTGCCGTTCGTGCCGACGTACAACCTGAAGATCGTGCTGCCGGAGACCTCGGAACTGCAGCCGAACAACCAGGTGCGGATCGCGGGCACACGCGTCGGGGTGATCAGCTCGTTGACGCCCCATCAGAGCCCAACCACCGGTCGCGTCACCGCGATCGCCGACCTGAAGCTCGAAAAGGGCGTCGAGCCGCTGCCGGCCAATACCAGGGCGGTCGTGCAGTCGACCTCGTCGATCGGCACGAAGTACCTGGAACTGGAAAGAGGTACGTCGAGCCAGACGCTCAAGCAGGGCGCGACGATCCCGGTCGGCCAGACGCGTGAACCGGTCGATCTCAACCAGTTCTTCGACATGTTCGACCAGAAGACGCGGACCGCGATTCAGAAAAACACGATCAACTTCGGCGACAGTCTCGCCGCGCGCGGCCTGGGGTTGAACGAAACGATCGCGACGCTGCGCCCGCTGGTCATCGACGCGACCCCGGTGCTGCACAACCTTGCCGCGCCGAAGACGGGCTTCGGCGAGCTGTTCTACGCGCTCGACCGGCCCGCCGCGCAAACCGCCCCGGTGGCCGAACAGAACGCGAACTTCTGGAGCGATCTCGACACGTTCTTCAAGGCCTGGGCGGGCGTGGCTCCCTCGCTGGAACGAGCGATCGAAGGCGGGCCGCCGGCGCTGCAGCAGGCCACCTACTCGCTCCCGTACGAGGCGCCGTTCATGGAAAAAAGCGCCGAGTTCATGCGCCTGCTGCGCCCGACCGCGAGCGGGCTGCGCACGATCGCCCAGCCGCTTAGCCACGCGTTCGCCGTGGGCGCCGTCAACCTCAGCGCGGCCACGGCGCTGAACACGGAGCTGGCCAATGCCGCGAAGGCGTTCCAGGCGTTCGCGCAGAATCCCGTCATCACGCTCGGTCTGGAAGACCTGACACAGACGACCACGCTCGGCAACCCGCTCGTGGCGGGGCTCGCGCCCGAGCAGGTGACCTGCAACTACCTGACGTTGGCGTTCCGCAACTTCGCGAGCCTCCTCTCCGAGAACATCGGCGTCGGCACACTCGCCCGCGTGCTGCCGGTCCTCTCCCCGGACGGGGTCAACGCCGAGGGCTTCCCCTCATCGGCGCCGGCCAGCGGTCCCTCGATCGATCGGGAAGCCGAGGCGGGAAACAAACTCGGTCCGCCGATCAACGATAACCACCTGCACTACAACCCCTACCCGAACGTCGCCGGGCCCGGCCAGCCGAAGGAGTGCGAAGCCGGCAACGAGACCTACGCCGTGGGCCAGACCGTGATCGGCCACGCGCCCGGCAACGCCGGCACCACCCACGAAGCGACCACCCGCGAACTGAACCTGTACGGGCAGCCGTATCCGAGCGCCACGTTGAAGGCCCTGGGGCTGGAAAGCGCGCAGGAAAAGGCGGCGAAGGAAAAGAAGCAGAAGGAACAAGAAAAGAAGAAGAAGGGGAAGGGCAAGTGAGCCGCCTGCGTCTGCGCCCGCGCCGCCGTCGCGATGAACTGTCGGTCATCGAGATGCAGCGCTACAACCCGCTGCGTGTCGGGGCCGTGTTCATCGTGATCATCCTGATCGCCGTGTTCTTCGCCTTCACCAAGCACATCCCGTTCAAGCACGGCTACCGCCTGAAAGCGGTGTTCGCTACGGCCGTCGATATCCATCCCGCCTCGCCGGTGCGGATCGCCGGAGTCAACGTCGGCACCGTCAAGTCCATAAGCCGCGAGGGCGACACCGGCCTGGTGAGCATGGAAATCGAATCGAGCGGCCTGCCGATCCACGCCGACGCCACGCTGAAGATCCGCCCGCGGCTGTTCCTGGAAGGCAACTACTTCGTCGAACTGCAGCCAGGCAGCCCAACGGCGCGGACGCTCTCCTCCGGCGCGACGCTCCCGATCACGCAGACCTCCGATCCGGTCCAGCTCGACCAGGTGCTGGACGCGCTGAACACCGATACGCGCGCCAACCTGCAGAACTTTCTGCAGGGCTACGGCGACGCGCTCACGCGTGAGCCGACAGCAGCCGAAAACGCCGAACAGGACCCCGACGTGTACGGGCTGAACGCCGCGCAGGCGCTCAACAAGACATACCACCGCGCGCCCTCGGCCGAGCGCAGCGCGGCGATCGACGCCCAGGCGGTGACCGGCACCGAAGAACACGACCTCTCCAAACTGATCGCGAGCGTCGGCACCGTGGCCTCGGCGCTGAACGTCCACGAGCAGGATCTGGGCGAACTGATCGTCAACTTCAACACGTTCTTTCACACCTTCGCCGTCCAGGCGCCGAGCCTCTCGGCCACGGTCGTGGCGCTGCCGGGCGCGCTCACCAGCATCGATCGGGGCTTCAGCTCGCTCGCTGCGGCGCTCCCGCCGACGCGGACGTTCGCGCTTGACATCATCCCGGGGATCAAGCAGACGCCGGCGACGATCAGGACGGGGCTGCCGTGGATCGAACAGGTGCAGGCCTCGCTGGCGCCCAGCGAGCTCGGTGGTGTCGCCCAGGGGCTCCTCACGGCCACGCCGGCACTCGCGAAGCTGTTCAGCGAACAGCCCGCGTTCTACAAGCAGACCGACGCGTTCAGCAAGTGTCTTACGAAAGTGTTCTACCCGGCCGCAAACACCAAGCTGCAGGATGGGGCGAACACCTCGGGCGTCGAAGCGTACAAAGAATTCTTCTACACGCTGGCGGGTCTCGCGAGCCTCGGTCAGAGCTTCGACGGCAACGGCGTGATGGACCGCTTCCTGGTCGGCGGTGGCGGTCCCACGTTCCGCTCGGCGCCGGTTGGGGTCGAGGGCACCAGCGCCAAGGGCCTGTCGCTGGTCTCTCGCTCGCCGCTGACCCCGGAAGGCACCCGTCCCGCGTTCCCCGCGGAAGAGCCGGCGTATAAGCCGCTGGTGCCGTGCTACACCCAGGCCGTGTCAAACCTCAACGGCCCGCTGTCGCAGGGCCCCGCGGACGGGAGCGGCGGATGAGCCCGACCGACTCCCACGAGGGCGGCCTCAGCGTCGGCGACCAGATCCGTCGTTACCGATCGGCGTTCATCGCGGTGGTCTCGATGGTCCTGATCGCGGCGTTCGTTGGCGGCTACATCCTGGCGCACGAGAACCTCAAACTGCCCGGCTGGGTGCCGGTCCTGGGAAAAAACTACTTCACGTTGAAGGCCGACATCCAGACCGCCCAGGCGGTGACGCCCGGCCAGGGTCAGGCGGTGACGATCGCGGGCGCGAAGATCGGGGAAATCGCGAGCGTCGACCTGCAACAGGGGGTCGGGGTGATCACGATGCACCTGACTCCGGAATACGCCCACAACCGGATCTACCACAACGCCACCCTGCTGCTGCGCCCCAAGACGGCGCTGCAGGACCTGACGGTCGAGGTCAGCCCGGGCTCGCCCTCGAGCGGAGCGCTGTCCAGCGGCGCGACGCTGCCGCTGTCGCAGACCGCCCCGAACATCGACTTCGACGAATTCCTCGCGGGACTGGACGGGGAAACGCGTGCCTACCTGCAGGAGCTGTTGGCCGGCGCGGGCGAAGGGTTGAAGGGCAACGGCAAAGCGCTGTCGGCCGCATTCAAGCGCTTTGACCCGACGGCGCGCGATCTGCAGGAGATCGGATACCAGCTCGATGCCCGTCATGCGAACACCGCGCGCGCGATTCATAACTTCCGGCTGCTGATCGAAGCGCTGGGTGGCAAGGACCAGCAGCTGAGCGAACTGGTCGTGTCCGCCAACACGGTGTTCAAGACCTTCGCCAAGGAGGAACAGAATGTCCAGAGCACACTGCGCCTTCTGCCCGGCGCGCTCGGCAAGGCGCAGCAGGGTCTGGGCAAGCTCGCCACGGCCGCAAATGTGCTCGGCCCGACGCTGAAGGAGCTGCAGCCGTTCGCCAAGGCGCTCGGCCCCGCCGAGGAAGCCTCGCAGGCGAGCTTCATCAAGACCACTCCGGTCATCAAGAACCAGATCCGGCCGTTCGCACGCCAGATCCTGCCCGTCGTCACCGAGATCGGGCCCGCCACCAAGGAACTGAGCGCGGCCTTCCCGAAGCTGGCGAGCAGCTTCGCGGTATTCAACGAACTCTTCAACGAGTTCGCCTACAACCCCGGATCCAACAAGGGTGGGTTCCTGTTCTACCTCGCTTGGGCCAACCACGACTTCAACAGCTCGGTCAGCACCGCGGACGCGCACGGAGCGCTCGGCAATGTGCTGCCGTACTTCAACTGCAACGTCGTGCCGATCCTGAAAGGGGCCGGCGAAGTCAACCCCACGGTCAGGCTGCTGCTCGGCCTGCTCAATGCGCCGACCGGGTCGTCCTGTACCGGGGGGAGTGCGACTGTGAAAGCGAGCGCGGCACGCGGCTCGAGTAAATCCACGAGCTCGACGGGCCTGCTCACCGGGCTCGCCGGCAGTGCGTTCGGCCAGGGTCAGCACACCTCCACGCGCCGTCCGCTGACGGCCGCCGGCAAGGCAGGGGGCTGAGCGATGCAGAAGCGGGCCCCCACACTGGGCAACATCCTGGTGATCATCCTGTTCACGCTGAGCTGCATCACGCTGCTGCTGTTCCTGTGGGAGTCCTTCGGCGGGGCGCTCCCGCTGAAGGCGAAGGGCTACCGCTTCACGGTGGCCTTCCCGCGCGTGCTCGCGCTCACCGAACAGTCGGAAGTGCGCATCTCAGGCGTGGACATCGGCCATGTCGTCTCGCTGAAGGTCGGCAAGGACGGCCGCAGCCACGCGACGCTTGAAATCGACAGCCAGGACGCCCCGATCCGCTCGGACATGCATGCGATCCTGCGCCAGAAGACGCTGCTGGGAGAGACCTACGTGCAGCTGATCCCCAAGAGCAGGACCGCGCCGTTCCTACCCGACGGGGCGCAGCTGTCCGACAGTCAGGTCGAACCGTCGGTGACGCTCGACGACATCCTCGCCTCGCTCAACCCAAAGACCCGCCGCGCCTTCCAGGTGTGGCAGCAGTCGGTGGAAGAAGGGCTGAACGGGAACGGAGAAGCGCTCAACAACGACTTCGCCACGCTCAACCCGTTCGTCCAGAGCGCCAACAACCTGGTCAGCGTGCTCGCCACTCAGGAAGGGGCCGTGACGGCGCTGGTACACAACACCGGGGTGGTCTTCACCGCGCTCGCCGGGCGCGACCACGAGCTCGAAGGCCTGATCGTCAACGGCGAACACACCTTCCATGCCGCCGCCGAAGGCAGCCAGGCGTTCGCCCAGGCCTTCCGCGAGCTGCCGAGGTTCGAGAGCAGCTCGCGCGTGGCGCTGAAAGAACTCGACCACTTCGCCGCCGCCGCCAATCCGTACTACGAAGAGTTCCGTCCCACCGAGCTTCAGCTCTCCAAGTTGGTCGATGCGGCGAAACCCTTTACGCCTCCGTTCAACCACTTCCTGACCTCGCTCGGACCGCTGACCAAGGCGGCGAAGCAGGATCTGCCGGATGTCGCCAAATCACTCAACCTAACCGTGCCGCTGCTCGAAAACCTCAGCCCGGTCCTGCACAACTTCGATCCGTTCCTGCAGTACACGAGCGAATACGTGCCCGAGCTGCAGGGGCTGTTCGCCAACCTCACCGCCGCCAGCGAGGCCCACGACACAAACAGCGACGACTCAACGGCAGGAGTCGAGCAGCACTACCTGCGCTCGATGCAGGCACTCGCCCCCCAGGGCCTGGCGGTCTACTCCCAGCGCATCGGCACCGATCGCGGGAACCCGTACTTCAAGCCCGGCGCCTTCAGCTCGCTCGCCAGCGGGCTGCAGTCCTTCAGCACCAGCTCGTGCGCGAACTCCGCGCCGGCGGTGACCGGCCCGCCCAACGCGACGGTCACCCAGAGCATCATCGAACAGCTGATCGAACTGCACATCGCCAACGCTCCGGAAACCGCCAACTCGGTCCCGGCGCCCCCCTGCCTGCAGCAGAGCCCGTTCACGTTCAACGGGCAGAGCAGCCAGTTCCCGCACGTGGTCTACGGCGGGAAACAGGCCGGCGGCTGAGCTGAACATGCCGGCTGAGGGTCGTATTGCGCCCGTCGTGTCGTTTGCTGGCGCTGCGTGGCGTTACTGGCTCGGTGTGTTCCCAAGGGTGTGTCTGGAGCGGCGCCGTCGCCGGGCCCGGGCGTCTCGGATTCCCGATCCGCTGCTGCGCGCCACGGCGCTCGACGCGCAACGCAAGTGGGGCAATGTCGAGGGCGCGGCGGCGTTTGCCGCGTTCGTGCCATCTCCTCACCGGGCTGCTGCCGCACGCGCGATGACCTGCTTTCAGGCTGCCTACAACTATCTGGACATGCTCGGCGAGCAGCCGTGCGCCGACCCGGCCTCCAACGGCAGATGCCTGCACAGCGCGCTGCTCGTCGCGCTCGACCCGGACGCCCGGCACCTGGACTACTACGAGCATTCTCGCCAGCGCGAGGATGGCGGCTACCTGAGGGAGATTCTCGATGCCTGCCGGGCTGCGCTCGCCACGCTGCCGTCATATTCGGCGCTCGCGCCGGAGGCGTTGCGGGCGGCGGAGCGGATCGTCGAGTTCCAGAGTTGCAACACCGGCGAGCTCCAGGGCGATCTCGCGGCGCTGGAGCGCTGGGCGCGCGCGGCGACCCCACCTGGGGAGGACCTGCTTTGGTGGGAGACCGCGGCCGCGGGCGGCTCCTCGCTATGTGTCTACGCGCTGATCGCGCTCGCGGCCGAGCCCGCTTTCGAGCGCTCGTTCGATGTGGCCACCGCAGTCAAGGACGCCTACTTCCCCTGGATCGGGGCGCTGCATTCGCTGCTCGACAACCTGGTAGACGTCGCCGAGGATCGCGCCACCGGACAGCACAACCTGATCGGCCTCTACGGCTCGCCGATGCAAGCCGCCGAGCGTATGGGCCGGCTGGCTGAGCGCTCGTTGGGCGCTGCGCGGGGCCTGCCGAATGCTCGTGCACACACATTGGTGCTGGCGGCGATGGCGAGCTTCTATCTGTCGACACCGGAAGCCGCTACGCCAGCGGCGCTGCCGGTCGCTCGCGCGGTGCTCGGGGCGCTGGACGGTCCGGCCGATCTCGCGATGCTGGTGTTCCGAGCTCGCTCGCGCGCTCGAGGGCTCTTGCCCGGATCATGGGGGCGGGGAGCACGCGGAGCGGAGATCGTGATGCCCGGCGGGCTGACGGCCGTGGTTGGCGAGCCGCGTGTGAGCGAGGCGCACGGCATGAAGTAGACTCGCGCGCCATTGGGTCTGGAAGGGCTTCGCCGGGTCGCGAAGCGCCTCGTCGTCGGTGAGTGGAGAGGGGTCGTACCTGGATGCTGGAGTTGCGCGAGCTGGTCAAGCACTATCCCTCGGTTGGTGGGGAGTCGGTGCGCGCTGTCGATGGCGTGTCGCTGTCGGTGGCGGCGGGTGAGATGGTCGCGTTGTATGGGCCGAGCGGGTCGGGCAAGACGACGCTCTTGCTGATGATCGCGACGCTGCTCGAGCCCACCGGTGGCACGGTGTCGATCGCCGGCCGCGACGTGTCCTCGTTGAGCGAGCGCGAGGCGTCACAGTTCCGCCTCTCCCAGCTGGGCTTCATCCGCCAGAACTTCGATCTGCTGCCGGGCGTCTCAGCGATCGACAACGCCGTGCTCAAGCTGCTGAAGGACGTCCGCTGGCGCGACGCGCACCGGCAGATCACCCCGCTGCTGCAGCGTCTCGGGCTCGGCGAGCGCCTGGGTCACCGGGCCGAGACGCTGTCGATGGGTGAGCGTCAGCGTGTGATGATCGCGCGTGCGCTCTCCACCGAGCCGAGCCTGCTGCTCGCCGATGAGCCGACGGGGAGCCTCGACTCCCAGCGCAGCCGCGAAGTGCTGGAGCTGCTGCGCGAGCTGTGCCGCGAGCGGGGGGTGGCGGTGGTCCTCGTCAGCCATGACCCGCTGGCCGCCGGATACGCCGACCGTGTCTTCGCGCTGCGCGACGGGAAGCTCTCCGACTACCGGCCCGACCTCACTCCCGTTTCCTAGATGAGGCCGGGAAATGTGCTGCACCTGTACCGCATCCGCGTGCGCGCACGGCTCATCCAGGAGTGTTTTGCCGTGGTCGGGATCGCGGCCGGTGTGGCGCTGTTGTTCGCCTCTCAGGTCGCCAGCCAGAGTCTGCAGAACAGCGTCGCGCAGCTCTCCCATGGAATCGTCGGTAACGCCAGCCTGCAGGTGCTCGCGCGCGACCCGCACGGGATGCCCGAGAGTCTCGTGGGCGATGTGCGCCGCATCGCCGGGGTGCGCGCCGCCGCGCCGCTGCTCGAAGCGAGCGCTGACGCGACCGGCCCGAAGGGCACCCGCTCGGTTGAGCTCGTGGGGGCCGATTCGAGCCTCAAAGCGCTCGGTGGCGAGCTGATCCGCCACACCGAACTGGAACCGTTCGCCGGGATCGGCGCGGTGCTCCTGCCGGCGCCGCTCGCGACGGGCCTCGGCGTCACGAAGTTCGGCAACGAAGTGACGCTGAAGCTCTACGGCAAAACCGAACAGGCGCCGCTGTACGCGCAGCTGCGCAAAAAGCAGATCGGGGGGCTCGTATCCAGCCCGATCGTGGTCGCGCCGCTGTTCTTTGCTCAGGAAATGACGGGGTTCGCCCACCGCGTCTCGCGCATCCTCGTCGAGCCTGCCCCAGGCATGGAAGCTCGGGTTCGGGCGGCGCTCGTGCGCCTCGCCGCCGGTGCTCTGAACGTGGAGAGCACGAGCTATGACGAACGGCTGTTCGCGAAGGCGGCATCGGCGAGCAACCAGTCGACCGCGCTGTTCGCGGTGATCAGCGCGCTGGTCGGGTTCCTGTTCGCGTTCAACGCGATGCTCCTGACCGTCCCGCAACGAAGGCGCCTGATCGCCGACCTGCGCCGCGACGGCTACACGCCGAGGACCGTGGTCGCCGTCCTGCTGCTGGACGCGATCGTCCTGGGCCTGGCCGCGTGCGTGCTCGGCCTCGTACTCGGGGAGGAGCTCTCGATCCACCTGTTCGGATCGAATCCGGGATATCTCGGCTCCGCGTTCTCTGTCGGCACCCAGCGCGTGGTCGGCGCCCAGAGCATCGCGATCGCCGCGGGCGGGGGGATGCTCGCGGCGATCGTCGCGGTCCTCAGCCCGCTGCGCGACATCCTCTCACGCGACCCGCTCGCCGCGATCACGCCGAAGCAGGGCTCGGCCGCCGGTGCCGCAAACGCCCGCACGGCCCTGGCGGGCGTGTTGTGCCTGGTGGGCGCGACCGCGATCCTGCTCGCCGCGCCGAAGCTCGCGATCCTGGGGATGGTGCTGCTGATCGCCGCCCTGCTGCTCGTGTTGCCGGTGGCGCTCGATCTCGCGCTCGCGCTGCTGAGGAGTGTCGCGCGCCGGATGACGGGCGCGGTTCCGCACGTGGCAGGGATGGAGCTGAGTGCCGCGCGCGCGAGGGCGATCGGGGTCGCGGCCACCGGCGCGATCGCGGTCTTCGGCGCGGTCGCGATCCAGGGCGCGCACGCGGATCTGCTGAAGGGCCTGGAAAACGCGGCGCGCGATGAGAACGCGTTCACCGACGTGTGGGTCTCCCCGCCCGGCGCCTACAACCTGCTCAGGACCGCCCCGTTCGCCTCCTCTGAACAGGCGAGGATCGCGCGCCTGCCCGGCGTCCGCGCCGTGCGCGTCTACCGTGGTGGCCTGCTCGACTGGGGCGAGCGCAAGGTGTGGGTGATCGCCCCGCCGAGCGAAGCGACACCTCTGATCGCGCCCTCTCAGCTCCTCGAAGGCAACCTCGCGCGGGCGAGCACGCAGCTGCGAGCGGGGGGCTGGGTCGTGCTCGCCCAGGCGCTGGCACGGGAACACAACCTGCACATCGGCGAGCGCGTCACGCTCCCGACGCCGGTGCCGACGACGGTCAGGGTGGCGGCGCTCTCGACGAACATCGGCTGGGCGCCGGGCGTGGTGATCATGAGCGCCCCCGAATACGCCCGCGCCTGGGGCAGCGGCGATCCGAGTGCGTACAACGTCCTCCTGGACCCCGGCATATCCCCCGCGCAGGCCTCCCGCGAGATCGCGCGAGCGCTCGGCCCGTCCTCGGGCCTGTCCGCCCAGACGGCGCACGCGCACGCCGCCGAACAGAACTCGCTGAGCCGCCAGGGCCTGCAGCGCCTGACGCAGATCGCGACGCTGATCCTGGCGGTCGCGGTGCTGGCGATGGCGGCTGCGATCGGCAACATGCTCTGGCAGCGCCGCCCGCGCCTGGCAAAGCTGAAGCTGGAGGGCTTCCCCCGCAGCGAACTGTGGCGCACGATCCTGCTGGAGAGCGTCCTGCTGCTCGCGGTCGGTTGCCTGACTGGCGCGATCTTCGGTCTCTACGGCCAGCAGCTCCTCGACCGCGCGCTCGCGAACGTCGTCAACTTCCCCGTCGTGTACTCGATCGCCGCGCTGAGCGCGCTCTCGAGCGTCGCGATCGTCACCATAACCGCGATCGTGATCATCGCAATCCCCGGCTACCTGGCCGCCGGCGTCCCACCGGCGGTCGCGCTGCAGGACTGAATCCGCGGCGTCGGCCGCCGGCCGATCTGCGATCGGTCCCTGCGCAGAATGGTTCAAACTCGGCGCAGTCTTGCTCAACTAAGGAATGTAGCTGGTCAATATTCGATGACCATCGCCGGTGTGAGCATGAATAGCTCGATCTCGATGTCGGGGCCAACGTGACTATCGGAAATAAACGTTGAAACCTCACGACCGGAGAGGCGCTCCACCTCATTGATGAACTTGTGTTGCATGGCGGTCTGAAAAGCGCTCCGGGTGTCCTTGACCGAGGGAGCTCGCTCCAGCTCGATCATCGTCTTCTCGACGTCGGTGTAGACGCCGCCGAGTACACAGGCGAGAAGATCGTCGCCGAGCATCTGGGTCTTCGCGCTCACCGGCTTGCGGTGGTGGTAGCGTTCGTGCAAAGCGACCATGGACTTGGTCACGGCTGAGAGCAGCTCATCGCCGTGCAACGGAGGTTCGGGTGCCGACATGCGGCCTGGCTCTCTCGTCCTCCGGTTGGGTTCGCGCGCGAGGCAGAAGGGCGAGAACCCAACGAGCGATAGCTCTCACGGTAGCGCTATTCGGCTAGGATCGCCTGAGCTTCGCCTCATGGAGACCACCAAACAGACACATGGCGATGTGCTCACCGCGATCTCCGATGGATTGGTGGGATTGCTGAAGGAGTTCTACGGGCACGGGCCGACCCGCGTGAAGTCCTACTACGAGGACGACCTGGTCGTCTGCGTCCTGCGCGGCGGCTTCTCGCGCGTCGAGCAGACGCTGCTCGACGGCGGGCGCGGCCACGCGGTCATCCAGCAGCGGATGGAGTTCCAGGACGTCATGCGTGATCGGTTCGCCGGGGTCATCGAACAGGCCACAGGGCGCACCGTGATCGGCTTCATGAGCGGCAACCAGCAGCACCCCGACCTGATGTGCGAGGTGTTCATCCTCGGGCCCACAGACCTCGTCGACGACCACGAGATCCCCGCGGGGCAGCCTCCCGCGCCTCCCGCCTGAAGCCGCGCCTTCGTCAAGCCGCGACTCGCGGCAAGCAGTCAGTCCCCGTCTCCCGGCCGGCGCGCTATCCTCGGTGGCAGAGGGCATCACTGTGGTCGGTCTCAGCGGGACGGGCAACATGACGTGACTTCCGGCGTTTGCTTATTCAAGCTCGCGAGGAGGTCCACATGCCCCAAGCCCCCCCGGTCGTTACCAGCTCAACCGCAGCCAGCTTGCGCGCTGCGCCAACGCAGTTCACGTGCACTTGGAGAGAGGGCGGTTCTGACGCGGCCTGGGTTCACGTCGCCGGCGAGCTGGACCTCGCGACCTCGCCGCTGCTCGGGCACGCCTTGCGAGATGCACAGCTGTACGCCCGTGTGGTGGTGCTCGACCTGCGCGAGGTCACGTTCATCGAGAGCACCGGCGTTCATGTGGTCCTCGACGCCGCCGCCAGCGTCCGGCGCGGTGACGGCCGGCTGATCCTGGTGCGCGGCCCAACCCACGTCGACCGCGCGCTCACTCTCACAGACGCCTCCAGCCAAGTGCTGATCGTCGACCTCGATCCAAGCGATCCGCCCGCCCGAGCGCTCCTACATCTGGCCCAGCACGAACTTGTGGTGGAGGGATCAGCACCGCTGCCAGCGCGCCGCGCTGTCGGTGAGTGAGTGAGCCGATCGTCTTGCGCTCGGGGAGGGGAAGTAGGGCCATGATCTTGCGGCTGCGGGTCGCGCCCCAGCGGCGCTGGCTCATCAGCAGATCCGCCACGGTCATGCTCTGAGCTTCCCAGGGGCAATCGAGGATCACCTCGGCGACCTGAATCTCGCCGTCGGCGACGCGCCGCTTGAGCGCGGCCCGGGCGAGGCGGACCTGATTGGCGCGCTGCAGGGCGCGCATGTATTGAGGCCCGCCCGCGCGGTCGGCAGGGGCGATCGTGGCTGTTACGTGCATGCTGGGACCTCCCAGGGAGTGCAGCATCCTTGCCTAGGTTTATGACGAGTGCGCGATCGCTCAGACCGTCGAGACCCAAATCTGCAGAGGAAGCGTGGTTGGCCCCTGGTAGATCGGCTCCGCTGGCGGGTTCTTGGAGCGAGCGCCAAGCGACCACACGGAGTACGCCTCACCAAGCTACCTGTCTGTTGGTGCTGAGTCGACTCGGCGGTCATGATTTCCTCGCAGCACGCGGCTTATTCCAGACAACGGATTCTGACGGTCCACCTTGACTTATCCCAATCGTGCCAGATACAATTGGGACAGAGAGGGTCAGGGGTTGGGGAGGGGACGGCCGCGTGGTTGGTGCTCCAGAGCGAACCGAGGCAGGCTGGGTCAGACCGGTAATCGCCAAGCACCAAGCACGCGCGGTCGCCCCATGCCGGCGGTCGGTGGTGGGAGTGGCGCCATGCTCCCCGCCTGCTCTCCTCGCTACCGCCTCCCCGGGCAAGCCACCGCCGTCCTTGCTTCCGCATGCCCTCCGTCCAAGAACCCGAAGCTGGCCGAGAACTGAAAGCCTCCGCGCGGGCAGCTACGGGGTAGGCCGATGCCCTCGGGGTGATACGCCACGTTTTTGCCGTGGACTGGTTCGTAGTAGGTGAGCTGGCCACCGATTGTGAGGTGCATCCGCACGACGGCGACATATGGGGCTTCGGGGAGGCTCGGGATCGGTGGCACCGGGATTTCCAGGCGCCCGGGGGAGAGCTGGGTGAAGAGGACGACGCGGGCGGCGACCGGGGATTCGCCGGTGGCGCTGAGCAGCAGATTGAAGTACCCGTTCTGCGAGGGGCCGGCGAGCAGCGCGACCTTGGTGGTCTCACGGACGACCTCGGAGCCGATCGGGATCTGGACGAGCGCTGAGCCGGAGCCCATGCGCGAGTCCGGCGGGCAGACCGACGGTCCGCGGGCTTCCAGTGCGGCCGGAGCGCACGAAGCGACGCCGAGACCGCTCGTGGCGAAGCCGAGGTTTGCGGGATAGCGGAAGTCGATGCTCCTCAGCAGGTCTGGAGCATGCCCGTCCGCGGAGATCTGGAAGTTGAAGGAGACGGTCGTGGCGGCGCCCAGCCGGTCCGGCGCGAAGGCGGCCGTCATCGTGGCCGTCGTCGCACCGAGCGCCGTGCCTGCACCCGACAGGCAGGCGCAGAGCGCGAGCGTGACGGCGATCGGGTGTGCGCGGGACATGTGGCTGGACCCTCAGGCCCGGCTCAGTACGGGAACTTGCCGATCGCCTGCACAGTCAGCCCGTATTTGTTCGGGCCGCGACGAATGAAGACGCCAAATAGTTCGCCGCCGCCATGGATATGCGCGTAGCGACCGGTGCCACCGGTGATCGTGAGCACGCCGCGGAAGCTCGGATCGGGGCTGGTCGGGTTGCTCAGTGTGCCTTTGGCCTTGCCGCTGATCGATCCGCCGTGGCCGGAGATCGTGAAGCGCGCGGAGACCGCGGGTTCGCCGTTGTAGACGAAGTGCACCCGCAGTTTGCCCGTGAAGGTCCCCTGGGCGGGCCCTTCGTCGAGCAGTTCGGAGCCGTCGCTGACGATGAAACGCAGGTGGCCTTCGTCACGCACGTCAAGCACACGTGCGGCCGCGGCACGGGACGGTGGAATTCCTATTCCTGCCGCAGCGATCGCGAGCACCGCGAGCGCAGCCGTACGCCCAGCCGCCTTGTCTAATCCTCCAGCCCACCTGTCCAATCTCATTGCACCCCTCCACTTCCGCGTGATTTGCCTATAAACCGTGATTTGTCTAAAACCGATGCTAGTCCTCCGCTCCGCGACGCTCGCCGGTTCCCCGTCCGCATCCGCTTAGCCAGTCGCCAGCCGCGCATCAGTGCGAGCGTGGGAGAGATCAGGGGCGTCAGCTGGCGCTGCAGGCGCTCGACGATCGGCGCGGCGAGCTCGCCACGGGCGCCCGGGTCGGACGTGTAGTAGGCGACCACCCCGACGAGCGTCATCGCGTGGTGCGGGCCGTTGCGAAGCGCGCTCACCTGAGCGGCCGCGCGCTGGGCAGCGCCTGAGATCGTCTGGGAGAGCTCCTGCGGATCTTCGTAGAGGCTGATGTAGCCGTGCAGGCTCTCGTCGCCTGAGAACCTGTCCTGCTCGTGGTCGACGAGCCCGTCGAGCAGCGTAAGCACGGTACAGGTGGATAGGTAAGCCGACTCGATCTCGCCGGCCTGCTCCTGCGTCGTCCGAGGATCGGCAGCAGCCGCGATCAGTGCGTGCACCACGAGCACGGAGGACGCCGAGCCGGCAAGCAGCTCCCGCCACTCGAGCTCCGTCCCGCCGGCCTCCTCACGAGCCCACTCCTCGACTTGCGCAGTCCCAAGTTGCGATGCAGCGTGCATCCGAGTCTGCGCCTGCCCGCTACGTGCGGCGATCCGCTGCGCGACCTCGGTAATCGCCAAAGCCGCGGGCAACCGCGCCAAGGCAAGGACGACGGCGCGCGAGAGTCCGTCGAGATAACCGTCGTCGCTTTGCGGCGATAGCTCGAGCTTCTTTCCCGTACCGGCTCCGGGCACAACAACAGCGTCGGTCAACGCCTTGAACAGCCGTTCTCCCCCGCCCAGCGGATCGGCCGAGGGCCGCTCGGTGAGCCCGTCGAGGTAGTCGAACAGCAGCTCGAGCGCCACGATCGCCTCCACGACATCCCTGCGGTGCGCCCGTGGAGCGAGCGTCGCGAGCATCGCCGCGGCCTCCGCGTGGAAGCCCTCGCTGCGCAGCTTCTCCAGCGCGAGCGCACGCAGCTCGGGATCGTCGATCGCCCGCGCTTGCTGCTCCCAACGGCGCAGCTCGCCGCGCACGACGGGCGCGACACTTGTCCAGTAGCGGACATTGGCCAGCACAAGAGCCAGGCCCGCGCGGGCGATGAGCCGTCGGTCCCCGAGCGTTCCTACGGGCAGCCGGTCGTCGAGCGTGGAGGATCCGTGGAGCGTGGAGGACCCCATCTCAGCGTCCCCCAAAGCGGCGTTTGCGAGTGGCGAGCTCCGCGAGGGACTCCTCCAGCGCCGCGCGCGTGAAGTCCGGCCACAGCTCCTCGCGGAACACGAGCTCCGAGTAGGCCGACTGCCACAGCATGTAGTTGGACAGCCGCTGCTCCCCGCTGGTGCGGATGACGATCTCGGGGTCGTGCATCTCCGGGGCGTAGAGACAGCGCCGAAAGTCCTCCTCGGTGCCTCCATCGAAGCGCCGAGCCGCGTCCACGATCTCCGCGTGCCCGCCGTAGTTGAACGCCATGAACAGCGTCATCCGCTCGTTTGACTGCGTCAGCGACTCAGCGATGTCCATCTGCTCGAGCAACTCTCCTCCGAGCCCCTCGCGCCGGCCGATGAAACGCATCTTGACTGCATCCCGATGCAGCTCGGGAGCCTCGATCGCGATCCGCTTGGTGAACATCTCCATCAGCGCAGCGACCTCCGCGGCCGGTCGCGACCAGTTCTCGGTCGAGAACGTGTAGACCGACAGCTCCTGCACGCCGAGCGCCAGGGCGTGGCCGATACTCGCCTTCAGCGTGTCCGCGGCGGCGTCGTGGCCCGCGGCCAGCGGCAAGCCCCGCTCGGCCGCCCAGCGGCCACTTCCGTCGGTGATGATTGCGACGTAACGAGCCACGCGGTACCTCAGTCGTTCTCCAGCGCGAGCCCCGGCGATACGCGGGAGGCGCGCCAGCCGGGGATCGCCATGATTGCGATGGCGAGCGCGAGCACGAGCACGAAGACCTCGAGTGCGCGCGTGCCGGTGACGATGCTCGCGAGCGGAAAGCCTGTGACTCCTCGCAGGAAGCCGTCGATTATGACCTCGCCGTAGATACCCGCGATCGCGCCGGTCAGGCATCCTGCCCCGAGCATCAGCGCGGCTTCGAGCAGCAGGATGCGCTGCAGGCGCGCAGGCTCGGCGCCCGACAGGCGCAATCCGGCCAGCCACTCGCGTCTTTGTCGCAGGCTCGACGCAAGCGCCGCGACCATCGCCGCGATCGCTGCCAGCAGCAGCAGCGTCGAGATCTCCTGCAGCTGGCCGAGCCCTTCGCTCGTCAAGGCGTCGATGCTCGCCTGCCGCGCAGGAGCGGTGGACACTTCCAGCCCGCCTTGGAACCCCGCCGGCCCCGCTTGCCCGGACGGGCCCGCCCGCCCCAGGGCGCGCGCGATGGCGCTGCGCGCCTGTACCTCATTCGCTCCCGGGCGGAGCTGAACCCCGAGCGCGGTCGGCGCTGTCGTCGCCCAGAAATGACTGTAGGCGGCGGTACCTATGAAGATCACACCCGGTGGCCAGGCGAGGTTGGTCGTGAGCGCCGCGATCCTGAAACGAGCATCGCCGGTCGGGGTGGGCAGCGTGAGCGTACCGCCGAGACCCACGTGATGTTCTTCTGCGATCTGCTTGGACACCACGATCCAGCCGCCTTCGCTCAGGCGCGCGACGGCGGTGGCGGCGTTCCCGTCGAGGATCTCGCTCTCGAGCACCTGCCGGCTCGCGCCCGGCGGGCGGGCGATGATCCACACGCGCCGGGGCGGGTGGGATCCGAATTCCATAAAGCCGCCCTGAAAGACTTGCACCCTGGCGACGGCCGGGACGCTCGCGATCCGCGCCGCGTCCCGGCCCGCGGAGAATTCGTTGACGGCCTGGTTATCGCCGGGGTTTGTGACCCAGATCTCCGCCGCGCCCACGTAGCTGTGGGCGAAGGAGCGGATGCCGCGCAGCAGGTTTTCGCGGGAGCCGCCCAGCGCCACGGACCCGAACAGGGCGACGGCGCCGGTCGCGGCGAGCGCGAGCGAGCGCAGCGTCGTCGTTCGCAGCGACGCGAGCGCGATCGGCAGGGTCACGAGCTGCTCGTAGCGCTCGCTCACGACCGCCATCAGCGCCAGCACGCCCGCGAACACGAGCGGGACCGCGAGCACGGTCCCCAGCGCGAGCAGCGCGGTCGCGGCGATCGCGGCCGCGGGGAGCAGCGCGTACAGCACCGTGGCTGCAGCGATCAGCGCGATCGAGCCGGCGAACAGCCGTCGCCGGGCGGCCTGCCCGAGCGCGTCTCCGGGTACGCCATCGTGCTGGTAGACCGCGTCGCGTGGACGTCCGCGACGCAGGTCGAGTAGCACGACCGCCGATGCCAGGCACGTGGCCAGCACGCCGCCAAAAAACGCCAGCAGCAGCGGGCGGATCCCGATCACCGTGTTCGAGCCCAGCGTGAAGGCCTCGGTGAGATAGGCCGAGGATTGATGAAAGACCCCGACCGAGAGCAGGTAGCCGGCCAGCAATCCCACGAGCGAGGCGGCGACGCCGAGGCAGAGGGCCTGGAATAGGACCATCTGGAGGATCGCCGAGCGTCGTGTACCTCTGATGCGCAGGTCGGCGATGCTCTGGCGGCGATCGGGCACGGTCAGGAGCATCGCGTTGAACGCGAACAGGAAACCGAGCAGCGCGCCGATCGCCGCGAACAGCCCGCTCGCGAGGCGGCTCGGCCCGAGCGCCTGGCGCAACAGCGTGACGTCTTGATCGGCCGGGGCGACGGTGAGCGTACCGGCGGCGAGTGCGCGAAGCTCCGAGCGCACCCTGCCTTCGGCGCCGGGCTGGGCCTCCACGAAGATCCGCGTAATCCGCCTCGGCAGGCCCGCGAGCTGCTGCATGCGTGCCAGTGGCATCACAGCTACGAGCGCGCGCGAGAGGGCGCCGACCGCTTCATCGCCGAGGACTGCCGAGACCCTCAGTCTGATCGCACGCCCGCGCATCTGCAGCGTCACCTCGCCGGCTCCGCCGGAGCCCCTCGGAGCAGCGATTCTCAGCGCGTCCGCGGTCGCCTTGCTGAGGCCGATCGTGCCCGGCCTCAGCGCCGCAAGCGGGAGCGTTTCGGCGAGGCCGTCGAGCACCGCGAGGCTCGTATCTGTCCCCGCGACGTCGATCGTCGTGTGCCGGCCACTTGCAGTGCGCAGCGTCGCGGTCTGCTCCAGCAGGGGGGCTGCCTGCTTGACCCCTGCAAGGTGCTCCACGCGCGCGAGCAGGCGTTCTTCAAAGCCCTGGCCGCTGCGCGCGCGCAGCTGCAGGGTGGCCGGACCGGTGACGGCTTTGACGACTTCGGCGCTGGAGCCGGCGATGCTCGACTCGGCGACCGTGGCCGCGAACACGAGCGCCACGGCGATCGCGATCCCGATCGCAGCGAAGCACTCCTGGGCGGCGTGCACGCGCAGGCGGCGGCGATACAGCGAGAAGAGCGCATAGGGCCGCAACAGCGTGCGGGTCTGCAGGGGCTCGGAGCCGGGCGCCATCGCCGACCTACTCGTGTAGCTCGCCGTCGCGCAGCGCCAGCCGGCGATCGGCGAGCTGCGCGGCCTCGGTGTCGTGTGTCACGAGAAAGACGGCGGCGCCGCGGTCGTGCGCGACCCCCGAGAGCAGCGCGACGATCTCGCGGCTCTGGGCACTGGCGAGGTTGCCGGTCGGCTCGTCGGCGAGGATCAGCGGCGGGTCGCCCGCCAGCGCCTGCGCGATCAGGACCCGCTGGCGCTCGCCTCCGGAGAGCTGCTCGGGAGTCCGCTGCGCGCGGTCTGCGAGCCCCAGGCGCTCGAGCCACTCCAGCGCCTGAGCCTGGGCCCGGTGGCGGCCGACGCCAGCGAGCAGGAGCTTGATCGACGCGTTCTCCAGCGCCGAGACGCGGGGCATCAGGCGAGAGCCCTGGTAGACGAAGCCGACGTCGCGTCTCAGGTAGTCCGACTCGTCGTTCTCTGAGAAGGAGGCGAGATCCCTACCTCGGAAGCGAATCGTGCCCTGATCGGGCTTCAACAGTGTGGCCGCGAGCTTCAGCAGCGTGGTCTTGCCCGATCCGCTCGGGCCTTGCAGGGCGACCATCTCGCCGGCGTTGACGGTGAGGCTGACGCCGTCGACGGCGTGGACCTCCTCGCCGGCGCCGCGGTAATGCTTCACGACGTGCTCGAGCTCGAGCAAACCTGTGCTCCTTTCCGCCTCGGAGAGAGTCGTGTTATCCGCTCGCCTGGCGGCGCAGGCTGAGGTCGACGACCGGCTGCAGGGCGCGCTTGCCGCTGCCGCGCAGTTCGCCGTCACCGATGCTGAACGATTGGTCGGCTCCGGTGACCCCGGTCCAGTCGCCGACCGTCATCAGCACCGCGATGCCCTCGTCGGCGAGCGAGCGCAACAGCAGCAGGATCTCATCGCGCCGGTGCAGATCGACGCCGGCGACGGGCTCGTCGATCAGCAGCAGCCGCGGTCCCAGCGCAAGCCCGTTGGCGAGCGCGAGACGTGTGCGCTCGTCGCCGTCGAGCTCACAGACGCGTCGTCGACCGAGGCCGCCTGAGCCGACGCGCTCCAGCGCCTCGCCGGCACGCGTGCGGGCCTCCTTGCCCGTTATTCCGTTGACGAGCAGCCCGAGCAGCACCTCGTCGATCGCGGGCTGGCTTTCGGCGGTTCGAAATGCCTTCTGGCAGTAGACGATCTCCCGTCCGAGGATCCGATCGCCGTGCTCGGCGAGGTCGCGCCCGTCGAAGCGGACGGTGCCGGCGTCGGGGGCATCGATCCCGGCGACGAGGCGCAACAGGCTCGTGCGCCCGGAGCCGCGCAGCCCCCAGACCGCGACGAGTTCGCCCGCGTCGATGCTCAGAGACTCGTTCTCGAGCACCAGGACCTCGCGACCGCCCGAGCTGCGCCGCTTGCGGACGGTCCGCAGGTCGAGCAGGCTCATGAAGCGGATTCCCGCCCGCCCGATTGCAGCCCGTCGCCGTCCCGCCCACGCGGAGCGCCCCCACCTGACTCCTGCCCGCCCGCTCGCGTAGCCGCCCGCGCGTTGGCCAGTGCCTTGATCTCGCTGCGCGCGAAGCGGGCCCACTCGATCTTGGCGCCGACCGCGAGACGCCTCTCCTCGACGATCAGCCGCGCCTGCAGCTCGAGTGCGTCGTCGGGGGAGCAGTCTTCGTTGGAGGCGATCCGGGGCTCGCAGCTCTCGGCCAGGCAGGCCTGTTCGTAGGTGTCGAGCACCTCGAAGGCTTTTGCGGGGTCACGCGTCAGGGCGGTGAGCTGCAGGAAAAACACCTTCTGACGCCTGCGCTCCTCGGCGACCTGCCCGATCAAGTACTCGTGGTACTCCGCCATGCCCGCGGCGGTCGCGCGGAAGTTGGGCTTGGGCTGGGGACCGGTCCTGGTCCCGGGGAGTTCTTCGATCAGCCCGCGCTCCTTGAGCGTGCCGAGCGCCGCATAGGCGTGCGAAGGGCTCGAGAGCGGCAGGGCGTGCCCGTAGGTGCGCTCGAAGCGCTGCGCGAGCGCGTAGGCGTAACTCGGGCGTTCGATGATCAGGCCCAGCAGGGCCCAGTTGACCGAAGAATGCATCGGCGCCACGCGCTGCTCTCGATTGCCCCCTCCCATGGGAACAGACTCTACTCCAAAGCGCGGCTGCGGTCGAGCGCTTTTGGCCCTGTTCCCCCCTCAATTATTGCAGCACATACAAGCTTGTATCCCATGCAATAGACAGGACTTCGCCTGCCATCGTGGGACGTATGGGTCAATGGGCCAAGACCGAATTATTCAACTGGTACAAACCTTAAAACGCTCCTTTTGGCGCTAAAATTCAACCTGATTTGGGTTCTGGGACATACAACATCGTCGGGTTGTAGGACGTACAACATTGCATCCCGTGGCTTATCGGGAGGGTGCCGGAGCGTCACCATGCGAGCAGCAGGATTTTGAGAGAGGGCAACTTCCGTCTGCGCCGGGGAGGCGAGGATGGGAATGAGGAGAGAGGTAGTCAGTGCCGCACTTCGGGACCGAGAATTGGGGAGGAGCTGCCGCCGCGAGCGGTGAGGACTTGGCTCGTCGGCGGATGCTCGCGGCGGGAGCCTGTCCGAGCGCCACGGATACCTCTCCGGTGGCGCTCGCAGAGGCTCAGGCGCTAGCACCCTCTCGCGCCTGTGCCTCTCCGAGGCGTCGCGGCCACATCCCGGCCGCGGCGCCCGTTTTTTCTAACACG
>Ga0302178_10000652_pt1 | contig 30785 bp, 23 predicted proteins | sample I_Palsa_E1_3_FD_198790 | JGI IMG/M metagenome (GOLD analysis project Ga0302178, IMG submission 198790) | Peat permafrost microbial communities from Stordalen Mire near Abisko, Sweden - I_Palsa_E1_3 | ecosystem: Environmental > Terrestrial > Soil > Palsa > Peat permafrost | place: Sweden... | reverse complement strand
ACGCGCATTGCATCCCCCCACGCTCGAGAATTCCCGCGATAAATTCTTCTGGTTCCTGTGCGGGTGGATGGGCGGTCCGGACCATTACATCAGCCGCTTTGGGCATCCGCGTTTGCGTGCTCGCCATATGAACTTCGCGATTGCATCGCCGGAACGGGATCAATGGCTGCGTTGCATGGCATGGGCAATGGAAGACGTGGGCCTCGACGCGTCCTTGCGCGAACGCCTCCTGACCTCCTTCTTCGATACCGCCGACTGGATGCGCAACCGGTAATCTCTCTGCATGCTGCGGCGTTCGCATCGGCGCGCATCGGGGCAATGAGGTCGGATTCTGCATTTGCCTGAACCGCCGTCAGCTTCACCTCAGCAAGCGCACGGATGAGATCATCGTACTGACCATCACGTAGGCCACTGACGGGGAAGTTCTCGATCGCGCGGCACCGGATTCGACAGTGATTTGACGACGCACACCGAGGCGGCGACCCATGACGCGTGGAATCTAGCCAACGCCCTCTATGACTGTGTTTTGCAGGTCAGTCAACCACCGACATGTTTGCACCTTTTTTGATATCGGTGAAAAGCACGCAAGCAATACCGACTGTCGTCGCAATCGCAGCTGCGCCGAGCGCGGCAAAACCAATCCATGTGGCTGGCAAAGCGGAATCCAATATGACGTACACGTCGATCGGACCCATATTCGGGTGAAAACTAAAGGGCATAAGACTCTTATCCTCCGGTTACCTCAAGGCCCATGTAGGCAGCGTGTGAAGGCATTGACGGTCAGAAGGCGAGAATGCGACTTGTTGTCAACGGTCGACTTCAACGGGTTCCCGACGTGTTGAAAGCCTAGAGCCTTAAGCGTCCGCATTCAAATTTTTTCGGTCAACTTCGCACTCCCTTGATCTGCTGAAGCTGAGTGACGCGCTGTTGTTGAGAGGTGGACGTCGAGTTAAAAACTGACGCACCTATGCGTCACTGTGCGTCGATAAGTGCAGAGGTGCGAAATTGAACGAGGGTATTTGATTGGGAATACTGATTAGACTATTCCGTAATCCGTCTGCGGCCGATTGACTCAAGTCCTGATGACTCAAGTCCTGATTCTATTGAGCGTCTTTACTAGATGGCCGTACCCCGTTTGTCGCGATAAAAGTCCTGTCGGGAACCGTCGCTTCACAATCATCCAGATACAACATGAATAAGCTTCGGTCAGCGAGTGCAACTTATGTGGTCGTAGGCGGGGGAACTTCAGGTTGCGTCGTTGCGTCTCGCCTCTGCGAAGACCCGTCCGTGACGGTCATCCTTCTTGAGGAAGGTCCAAGGGATTCAAGCCCCTACATTCGCTTCCCCGGCACTTACTACAAGACCGCGCAAGGCGGGCTTCTTAAGCGATATCGTTGGGATCCCGAAATTGGCTACGAGCGTGACGAGAACGACACCATGGCTCAAGCGAGTGTCCTCGGCGGCGGCAGCTCTGTCAATGGCATGGTCTATGTGAGAGGGAACCCGCAGGACTACGACAGTTGGGAAGCCGCCGGTGCGAATGGATGGGCATTCCGGGACGTGCTCCCGTATTTTCTGCGCGCGGAAAGCAATGCCGATTTTGCAAACGAATACCATGGCACGCGCGGCTCCGTCGGCATCAGCTTCCCCGCAAGTGTTCATCCGCTAACGCGAAAATGGCTGCAAGCTTGCCAGCAGTCCGGCCTTCAGTATGTTCATGACTTCAACGGTGGCGCACAAGACGGCTGTGGGTTATACCAGGTGGCGGTTAAGGATGGGCTGCGCTCGAGTTCCGCAAGTGCCTATCTGCGACCGGCGGAGAAGCGCGGAAACCTCACGGTGCTGGTCGGGGCGAAAGTGCTTCGAATCCTGGTAGAGAAGGACCGGGCTGTGGGCGTTGAATACACGGTTGATGGTGAGAAAAGGCAAGTCTTCGCGGACAGTGAAGTCATCGTGTCGTCGGGGACGATCAATTCGCCCAAACTCCTGATGCTCTCAGGTATTGGTCATGCCGCACTGTTGGAGCGACATGGCATCGAAGTGCATGCCGACCTTCCCGGCGTGGGCAAGAATCTTCAGGACCACCTCGAGATGTCGTTGGTCTATCAAATGAGAGCGGGCGCGGACAGCTACGACAAGTTCAAAAAGCTGCACTGGAAAGCGTGGGCCGCATTGCAGTATGCCGTCGCACGCAGTGGTCCCATCGCGTCCAACCTCATCGAAGGAGGGGCGTTCTGTCGAGGGACGCAAACGGAACTGCCGCCTGACCTGCAGTATTTCTTTATTGTGGGCGCCGGCGTTGAGGAGGGCACGCAGAGTGTGCCGGGCGGAACGGGATGCACGCTGAACTTCGAGCACGTACAACCGCGTTCGCGAGGAGAGGTGTCGTTGCGCAGTGGGAACCCGGATGACCCACCCCGGATTGTGCCCAATTACATGGTCGAGCAATACGATGTTGATCGGCTGGCCGAAGGGTTTCTCATTGGTCAGGAAATCATGAGCCAACCTGCAATACAGCCGTACATCGACCGCGAGCACTATCCCGGCCGGCAGTTCGCGAGCCGCGCGGAACTGGGCGAATACCTTCGGAAGAACGCGCGAGCGGCGCTTCACCCTGTCGGGACGTGTCGAATGGGCAGTGACCCACTCTGTGTAGTTGACCCCGAGTTGCGGGTTCGAGGGATTGCGAACCTTAGAGTCGCTGATGCGTCGGTGATGCCCCGCATTCCGTCAGGCAATACAAACGCCGCTTGCACGATGATTGGCGAGAGGGCGTCGGACATCATCCGCGGTAGAAGTCTTGCTAGTCCAAAGTCGGCGCTGACCGAGAGCCAAGGCTAGTCGAAATGGTTCGAATGGGTGTGCTTCCTCAAGCTACCGTTTCTATTGGAGTCAAAGGTGTTCCTTGATAAGAACCGTATCACGTTCAATACCACTGTCGCGAAACATTCGACGTTGGTGATGGAACTTGATATCGCACGAAGCGCCGGTTACACGGCGGTAGAAATAACGCAGGACAAGGTACGAAAATATCTCGATGCGGGCTATTCGATCGATGACCTGCGTCGCGAGCTCGACGGCTTTGTGGTCCACGGAATCGGTGCCCTTGTCGACATCGAACGGCAGGGCACCGCTGAGAAGGAACTCTCTCGGGAGGCGGATAAGCTCTTCATGTTGGCTTCTGCCATTGGGGCTAAGGGCGTCCAGATTGTCTCGGGGCCGTTGGATGTTCAGGCGGTCATTGATTTCAAAGCGAACGGGTATTCGAAGCGTTACACGGGCGTCCTTCAGCATCATCACGATGATCAGGTGAAGCTGACCGTGAAGAACCTCGCCGCAATTGCTGGCCGCGCTCGAGACTATGGCTTGACCGTGTATCTTGAGGCGCTTTCATGGACTCCGCTCAGCTCGCTGGAGCAGCAAATAGATATCGTACGGCGAGCCGGTTGCGATAACTTGAAGCTTGTTATCGACTTCTGGCATTGCTACACGTCGGGAGCAACGCCAGAACAGCTGTCGAAGGTTGACCGAGATTACATCTATGGCGTGCATGTGTGCGACTCCTTGCCCTATCTGGGCGGCGTACCGTTGGAGCCAATCTTACGGGATGTACAAACAGGAAGCGGAGTGTTAAACCTGCGAGATTGGACAGACGCTGTGAAGGCGACGGGCTTCGACGGCTGGTGGTGCAGCGAGACATTCTGCAAGAAGCAGCAGCAAGGCAACAGCTATACAGTCGCAAAGGAATTGAAGCGGCAACTCGAAACGCTCGTCTTCAGTTGACGCATCGGAAGAAGCCCGTGGCAGCATCACACAGGCTTCATTCATTTACCCCATGCGCTTGGTCGTGACGAATCTGTATAAACGATATCGCACCAAGGGCTTATATCAAGCCGGATTGAACTGGGCAATGGTCGTATCGAAGGCGTGCTTGGCGCGTACGTCGACGGGTGCTTTACGAAGGAAGTCCGAGAGAATCTCCACCCCCCAATACTTTTGGTGGAATCCGGCTGTTTTCACGGCATTGATGAAGGATGGGCAGTTGAATTCGCCCTCACCACATGCCTTGCGGTGATACACCGAGTCGTGCATCAACGTGCCTATTGCGCTTGTGTTAGCGTCGTTGAGCTCAACTCCCATGATAAGGCTGGCGGGGACTGCGGCAACATCTTCATAGGTAGTGCTGCTACGGACTACGTGCCAGATATCAATGATAAGACCACCATTTCCCCGGTTACCGCCTTGTACAATAGGGAGTGCGTCTGCAAGACTTGCAACCTTGCAAAACGGCATGAATTCAAGTCCGACCGTCGCGTCAATCGTGCCGAAATCGTCGCAGAGCTTCCCGAACTCGTCGGCCATCTGACTGTGGTTCGTGGGGGAGAGGTCAAGATGGCTGACTCCGACCTTTAGATTGCACATTCCCAATTCGCCACCGAACTCCAGGAATTCTCGACGTGCGCGGTCAGATGCTTTGCGGCGGTCGTCGGTCGTGTACCAGTCCATCAGGATTTCGAGTTCGAAGAATTCGAGGCCGTTGTCTTTCAGAATGCGTCGAACTCCGGGCGCACCGTACTTCTGTAAGCTGTAGCGGCAATCGTCTAGGCTTAACCCAATGCCCTTCCAGCCGGCGTTGGAAGCGGCTTCAGCGCGCACAGCGAGGCTATCCGGGCTAATCCATTCTGCGTCGTCGGGGTTCGTGTCGCCCGCAATCGTCCAGAATGCTGCGAGCAATTTTGTGTTTTTGCCGGTCATTTCGTTCAAACCTTGAAGGTAGTTTCATTCTATCAACCGCCCGAGCGCCTGGTTTTCTACGCGAAGTCCGTTATGTCACGGGAGCGGGCAAAGAGCTTCCGCTTAAGCCGGGCTATGGCGAGCGTCTTTGCACTTGCTTTCTCGCGGTCAGATCAAGCTCGTGTCTTCCTGACCAATCGCCGCACTGCCCGGCGTCCGGTGAGGACTCAATCATGGAGCTTCCCGATATCGAGGCCAAAGCGGCTAAGGGTGACCGCTTCAACATCCAACGGAGTGTTGCGCGTCAGATAGGCGGTCAGGGTAAGCACCGTTGCAGCAATCAAAAGCCGCCTCATATCTCGTATACTGATCGTACCGCTTCGGCATCGCGGCCGCTTCGGATGTGGTTTTGATGTTTCGCCCCTTGCTGCCCCAAGTATTTGGCTTCAAAACTTCTGCCGCAACTTCGCAAGGCGGTCGCGCAGTGACGCAGACTGGCGCAGGACAGCGGGTTCCCCGGGTGACCTGCAGTAACCGGGTAATCCACGGAGGAGCCGCGTCAAACCGCGCACGTCTGCGAGGGATTGCGAAGTTGATCGGCGAGTTTCAGCGTAGGAGACTCCTTCTCACCTTGCTACAGTCCTGCTTCTAGGAGAAGAGATATGGATCCCTTGCCTCTTGCCGGTAACTTGTCGCTCTATGCGTTGTTCAGGCAGGCTATTCCAGAGACAGTGCTTGGCTCGTTCGCTGCGATTGTTGTTATCGGGCTGTTTCTTTCGCTGGTGGCTGTTTGGCTCTGGTTCTGGCGGCCAGACGAGTATCAGGCGAGTGCGACGGAAAAACTTGGTGATACTACGGATCTTGCGCTCGCTGAATCTGGTAGCCCTGTGGTCGACACACGAGTAACCAAAAAAACGAGCAACCTCGTCAGCCGGTGAGTGCTCAGCCCTCGCCGCCCCATAGGATTGTCGAATTGTCACCCGCCATGTATTCCCGAACTTCCAATGGGAGCGACGAATCACTAGGCAAAAGAACCGTTGCGTTTTGCAGATGCTTCTTCTTGATCTTGCCTTTATCGCAGAAACCAAACGCGAGTCTCGTCGAAAACGGCTGCCGGTAGGAGGATGAGGCAACGCCAGAAACCAGGCCATACAAGTAGCGGATAGGCCGACGGTGCTGCGGCGTCAATATCGAGAAGGTGAGTTCGTTTTGTTGCTGACCTTCGAAGTCGACCATGAAAATTCGGTCCCCAATCAGGAAGCAGAAACCGTAGTACGTGAACGAATAGCCCGTTTTGCCGCTCCCGTCCAGCAGCGGGAATCGTTCTACGGTGACGTGCTGGATCGTCGACTCGGCCTCGTAGATACACGTGACTGACCGAAGAATGCGCCCTTTGTAGATGGAGGAGTTGTGGTAACGATAGTACACGCCTAGATAATCGCGCAGAGGCTCGACTGACGCTTTCGCAAATGGCAGGAAGGTGGCGAACTGTGACGACGAGCGAAGTCCCATGGGCAATTCGCTCTCGAAACCTTCATAGAACTGTTTGAAGTCTGCTGGCTGACGGTAAAGGTCAGGGACCTCCATCATGAAGTGCCGCGATATCTTCTGAAGCACCTTGTGCGAGGGCGCATGCTGACCGGCAAGGTATTTGTTGAACTGTTGCCGGTTGATGTCGAGGCTACGGCATAGACCGGCCACTGAGCTGCATGACTCGACGAGTAGCACAAGGTTCTTTTGAAGATTGGTGCGGTCTTGCGGTCGGTCCATAAGCGTGGCGGCAATCGAGAGTGGAGGGAGACGCCATCAGGGTGGCGTGCGGCGTTCACACCCCAACATATCCAATCATGGAGTGCGCCGCAAGGTGCTCGTCAAAACGAGGCCGCAACGATGGGCGGTGGGGTGAAATTTGGCCGGCCTTCTAGCGAATAGTCACTTTCGAACCACCGCCTGCATGGCTGCGAAGCGCTGCCTCCACGAAGCGCATGCCTTCAACACCGTCGTTGACGTCTGTAAGCAAAGCGCTGGAAGCCGGAATCGGGTTATTTTCAAGCCTGGCTGCAATTTGAAGGGCCGCGTCTCGGTAAAGCTGCGCAAATGCCTCGAAAAATCCCTCGGGATGACCGGCGGGAAAGCGGGCCGCATGGTCCGCGGCGGGGCTATGGGCGCGTCCCTTTGTCAGCCGCACGGTATTTCCATTGAGTGGCGTGTGCCAGAGGAAGTCGGGATGCTCCTGGTCGAAAGCGATGGATCCCTTTGTCCCATATACGCGCAGGCGCAAAGCGTTTCCCTCGCCAGCGGCGATTTGGCTGGCGATCAGGTTGCCGCGCGCGCCGGATTCATAGAAGAGCGTGGCTTGCACATGGTCGTCAACCCGGCGACCAGGGACCATGGAGGCGACGTCGGCTGACAGTTTGTCAGGAAGCATGCCCGCCACGAAGCTTGCCAAATGATACGCATGGGTTCCAATATCGCCGAGGCAACCCCCTGCGCCCGTGCGGGTCGGGTCCGTACGCCATTCGGCTTGTCGGTTGCCATGCAACTCAACGGGCTCTGTCAGCCAATCTTGAACATACTCCACGGCGATGAAGCGGACATCACCCAGTTCTCCTGCCGCTACGAGATCCTTCGCGTGACGCGTCATCGGATATCCCGAGTAGGTGTATGTCACGGCGAGAAGCTTGTCTTGACGTTGAGCCAGGTTGCGCATTTCGATGGCTTCAGCCAGCGACAGCGCGAGTGGCTTATCGCAAATCACGTGGATTCCTGCCTCGAGGAACGCCTTCGCGACTGGAGCGTGCAGATGATTCGGGGTAACAATAGCAACCGCGTCGATACCGTCAGGACGCTGAGCTTCCGCCGCTGCCATTTCACGATAATCCGTATAAATACGCGACGGGTCGAGGAAGAGCGCTCGACCGCTCTCCTGGGCTCTTTTCTCATCAGACGATAAAGCGCCGGCGACGAACTCGTAACAATCATCGAGCCGGGCTGCGAGCCGATGCACCCAACCAATGTAGCCGCCTTGGCCACCGCCCACCATCCCAAGTCGTAGTCGACGATTCATTTCATCCCTCAACAATAAGAATTCAAGGAGCTAGCAAATCGACGGCACGCGCCGCGTGGGACAGATGTCCTTTCAGACGTTAGTTGGCCCATCTTGCTAGAACGACATGCACGCGATGAACTGTCGGCCGCGCCGGCGCCATCGATATAGATTTCAATTTGAAACTGGCAGGCAAGGACGCAAACGACACGATCTACCGCGTGAAAGATCGGTGAGATGAGGCACCCGCAAGCGACCCGGGATTCTCAAGTCGCTCGCGGACAACCATCTACATCAAGAGCAGGAGGCTTCAGCGCCTCGAATCGGAACTGTGCGTCCATGAGTGAGAGGCGCGAAACGGCGTGGTCCGTTCCGCACTCTCTCTCATCGGCGGGCTGACGAGCTATCAGAAGCCGCGGCCTTCGACGTACTTGTCGCGGAGTTTGCCGAGGTAGGCTGGAACGGTGATGTCCCACCAACCGGTCGGATGCATGTTGCTATAAGGCCGCTCGATCGCACAAATCGCTTCGACCACATACGGTTTGCCCGACTGAATCGCGCGCTGCAGGGCGGCACCGATTTGGCGCGGGTCTTCCACACGTTCGCCTTCGGCGCCAAGTGATTTCGCAAAATTCGTGATGTGGGCCGACCACGGTGCACCGTCCGGCGTCTTGAAGCCGGTGATGATTTCACGGTCTTCGCCGAACATGTTGAGTTGCAGGTTACGGATAGCGCCCCAGCCGCCATTGTTGATGATGAGGAACACCGCCGGGATGCCCATCATGACAGCCGTCGCCAGCTCTTGACCCGTTTGCAGGAAAGCGCCGTCGCCGCAAACTGCGACTACAGGCTGGTTCGGCGCACCCAGCTTCGCACCAATCGCTGCAGGCAGCGCGAAGCCGATACCCGAGAAGCCACCCGGCGTGATGTGCTGCTTTGCACCGTAAACCGGGAACTCGTTGAACACCTGGTTTTGCGGGTTGCTTGAATCCGTGACGACGATGGTGTTGCGCGGCAGCACTTTGCGGGCTTCAAACAGAACCTGCGAGACAGTCATTGGCGAGTGGTTACATTCGCGCAACGGCCGCAGGTACTCCAGCCATTCAGCCTTGAGTCCCTGAAGGCGTTTGAATTGTGGCGCATTCTGATAGTCCCGCGGCTTGGCGAGGTCGCGCATCTCATCGAGCAGCGCGGACAGGATAGCCTTAGCGTCACCGACGATGCCGACTTCGGCCGGGTAGTTTTTGCCAATTTCAAAGCCGTCGATGTCAACCTGGATGAGCTTCGTCTTCGGAATGTCGAAGGTAACGCCAGGGCGGTACGACGACGTGATGCGGTCACTAAAGCGGCAGCCAATGGACAGGATGACGTCGGCTTCACGTGTCATCGCGTTGCCCGGAATGGAGCCAAGGTCGCCGCAGGGCCAAGCGTACAGCGGATGGTCTTCCGAGATGGAGCCTTTGCCCATGAACGAGGTCGTGACCGCTGCGCCAACGTATTCAGCAATAGCAACGAGAAGCTCGGTCGCTTCGGCTGCAATCACACCGCCGCCTGCGAGGATGACGGGACGCTCGGCGGACAGCAGCAGCTTGGCGGCCTTGCTGATGTCAACCGGGTCGCCATGCAGCCGCCCGTGCGAGCGGTGAGTCTGCGGCGCCGGCAGTTCAACGAGAGCCGATTCGGCTTGCAGGTCTTGCGGCAGATTGATGAGCGCGGGACCGCGACGGCCTTCGAGCATGACGTTGAACGCTTGCGTCATCACGCCAGGAACTTGCGCGACATGGCTCGGCTGCCACCAGCGCTTGACGACCGGTTCAGCCATGCGCGGGAAGTTGTCGCCGTGCGGACGGTCGATTTCTTGCAGCACGCCTTTGCCGGTCATGTAGGTGTGAACGCCGCCGGTAATCAGCAACTGCGGAAACGAGTCAGCGAACGCGGTTGCAACGCCCGTGAGCGTGTTCGTGGCGCCGGGTCCAATCGACGAACACACCGCCGCGATCTGGCCGGCCGAACGATAGTAGCCGTCGGCCATGTGCGAGGCGCCTTGCTCGTGCATGGCCGGGACGAGGGTGATCTCCTTCTGACGGTCCACAAACGCATCGAGCAGGGCTGTATTGCCGTGACCCGGGATGCCGAACGCGTAAGGCACCTTTTCGCGGATGAGATACTCGACGACGATTTGACCGCCGGTCATTTCTTTCTTTTCAGCCATTTAATCGCTCCTTTGCATGGCAACTTGATACAGATGCGCGCGTCTCCGCGACACAGTTTACGATTTCTGTTTCTCGGCTAAACCAAGCCTGGCCAGCCTGTTTACACAACGCCTCTTGAGGCTTGTCATGCGGCGTGTTGTGAGGTCGTTCGGAAGTCTTCCTTGAGCATGTGGTCGGCTGCGCGCAGACCTTGCGCTACGATGGTCAGCGCCGGATTTACCGCGGCAGAAGACGGCATGAATGAAGCGTCAATGACGAAAAGGTTTTCGTGTTGATGGCTGCGGCAGTATGCGTTGATGGCGCTAGTAGCAGGGTCGGCGCCAAATTTGACGGTGCCACACTGGTGCGATGTTGAGTGACGAATCAGCGGTTTCACCAGAACAATGGGATACCCCGCTTTCTTCAAAAGCGACGTCAGTTTCTCGACGAGGCGATGGTGGGGCTTCAGATTGTTTCGCTTGATCGCGAGCTGGACCTTTCCGTCACGAAGAACGATACGATTCTCCGGATCGGGTAAGTCCTCTGAGAAAGCAATCCAGTCCATGCTGTGCCGAGCCATTGTCGACCCAACAGCTTTAGGCAGGAATGGCACGTTTGCGGATAGCATGCCGCCTTGAAGTTTGCCGAGCATCTGGGCGTGCCCAAGAGGGAAGCGGTATTCGCCGTCACCAAAGTAAAACTGATTGAGCGCAAGCGTCTTCTGGAAGACGGTATCGTTCGTCTCAAATGACAAACCCATCAATGCGGTCTGGTTGTGTGCCATGTAGTTGCGGCCAACAACACCGGAGCCATTTGCGACTCCCTTGGGCGCGGTATCGCAGGCGGAGCGCAGCAGCAGTGCTGTGCTGTTGATTGCCCCGCACGATACGACGACAACCCCTGCGCGCAGAACCTCAACGTGCCCATTGCGCATGACCTCCACCGCCTCGACACGGTTGCCATCGGCGCCGAGCAGAAGCCGTTGGACATAACAATTCGTGAGGATGTCTACGCGACCCGTCGCGAGAGCGGGCTGAATCAGGGCCGTTTCCGCGTCGTACTTGGCGCCCAGCTTGCACGGAAATCCATCGCACGTCTTGCAGCGGATACATTGACCCTTCGGGCCATAGTCGATGGCTTCAGGAAGTGCAGACGTGCTCGCTCCATGACGACGCATTGTGTCGGCCATCCGCTGAACGAGCGGCTCGGACGTGAGCTTTGGTGAGGGATAGGGTTTGCTGCGCCACGGTGCGCTGGGGTCGCCGCTGTCGTCCCCATGAACGTCAAAGAGGGATTCGGCTTCGCAGTAGTATGGTTCTATGTCGGCGTAGCTGATAGGCCACGCGGGTGAAATACCTTCCTCGTGTTCGAGCAAGCCAAAGTCTTCTTCGCGGAAGCGAATCATGCTGCCGCCATAGAATTTGGTGCAGCCGCCAACGTTGTAGTAAATGTTGGGGCGGAACTCATTGCCTTGCCCGTCCAGCCACGTGTCGTGGGCGGTGTATTTCTTCTCGTGGAATACGGACGCGACGCTCCAATTGTCTGCTTCGCGGGGAACCCAGTCGCCCCGTTCGAGCACCAAAACGTTCACCCCGTTTTCCGCGAGGCGGCGTGCAACAGTGCCACCGCCGACTCCGCTGCCGATTACGATGACGTCGTGATTTTTTTGCATGATGACTTCGCGTATGTAGGGTCTGGCAGTTAGAACTGCTTCACTCCGTCGCGGATTGAGCAGATGTCGCCAGTATTTGCGTCCATTAAGTTCCGCTCAATTTCGCAACCACATCGAAACTGACGCAATCTGACGCAGTAGGATGTAATGGTTTCGCCTTGGAGCGCGTTCTGCCCGCAGAAATGCGTCGTGACGCTCAAGCCCGTGCGTCAGTGCGCTAGTGCTTGGGGACGATGTTGGCGGCGAGGCAAACCAGTACTAGCAGGACTGCGAGAAGTCCGAACGCCGCAGGCAAACCCACTCCGTGAGCGATAAAGCCGATGGCTGCAGGTCCAGTCAAAGTACCCGCGTATCCGAGCGTCGCGGTCGCCGCGATGGCATGTTGCGACGACATGGATTTGTTGGCACCTGCAGCTGAGTAGAGAATCGGAACAATATTGGCGCAGCCAACGCCCATAAGCGCGAAGCCGGCAATGGTGAGGGTCACGTCAGGCGCGAAAACCGCCAAAGCAACGCCCGCGGCGCCGAGGGCGCTTCCTATGCGTACCACGCGTCGCGCGCCCAGCGTTGCAGCGATCCGGTCACCTGTGAGTCTCATCGCCGTCATGGTGCCGGCGAAGACCGCGTATCCGATACCGGCCTGCACTGCCGGCATCGCCTTGGAGCCGGATAGCAGGAGGGCACTCCAATCGAGCATCGCGCCTTCGACCAAAAGCAGCATGAGGCACATGCTCCCGAGCAGGAGCACACTCCCACGCGGCAGGACAAGCGACGAGCCGTGTGCTTGGGTCTTGTCGCTCAGGAAATGCCGCCCGAACAGGGCGAGTGCAATGACGAGTGCCGATGCGGCAGCCATCGCCGTAGCGGCTGGTGTAACGCCTGTCGATAGAGCGGCGGCAGCACTCCCGGAGCCTGCAAGGCCACCAATACTGTAGAGCGCGTGAAAGCCGGACATCATGCGCCGTTCTGAACGCTGTTCGACAGCGATGGCGTGAACGTTCATCGCAACGTCCATCGTTCCAATTGCGCCGCCAAATACTGCCAGCACCATCCCGGTGAGGTAAAGACCATCCACGGAGCCCAGCAAACTGAGCGTTGCCGCGGCTACCACCATTGACGAATTGATGACGCGCCGACAGCCGAACTTGGAGACGAGGCCTCCACAGCTGAGCATCGCGAGGATTGAGCCGACACCCAGGCAAAGAAGAAGGCAACCCAACGTTGCCTCGTTGATTGCAAGCCGATTTTTGACGAACGGTACCAGTGGTGCCCAAGCCGCGACTGCGAACCCTGCCGCGAAGAATGCGCCTCTGGTTGCATGTTGTTGCCAAGCTGTTACGGATGGTCTTGAATTGGCGAGACTGCAGGATGTCATCGACTCGCGTTCCTGTGTAGAGTGATTCGTGAGATTGATTCGGGAAAAATAAGTCGACGCGGCTGGCCGCAGAAATCCACGAATGCTGCTCGAAGACAACGTTAATCGCTATAACCTATGTACTGCTATTTAAGTGCACATGAATATAAGTGAACATGAAAACGCCACATGCAGAACACCGCATGTGGCGGTCAAAGCGCGCGTTAGAAGCGATGGCGAATGCCGGCCACAGTCAGAACTTGGTAGCTCGCGCCAGAGTTGACGTCATAGGACCCAATGACTGCCTGTGCCGCGCCCAGTCCGTTCTGCCCGCTGGCATGCTGGTATGCGGCAATAGCGAACAAATCTGTGCGTTTGCTCAGCAGATAGTCGACTCCGAGATTGACCTGGTGATATTTGGCGGATGAGTCGCCCGTCGACTTGGTGTAGTTATAGCCAACAGTCGTCTGAAAGTCCGGCGTCACTTGCCAACTCGCGAAGACTGAACCGTTTTGGTATTTTTCCGACCGGGTAAAAGTCGACGCGCCATCGGGAGCGTAGTCCGAATAACTGTAAGCAGCGCCGAACGTCACTGGCGCGATGACATACTGCGCGGCGACACGTGTAATGCTGACCGAGTTCGCCGATGCGTACGCAGAGTTGATTGCGCTGTTAAAGAGGGAGTCTGAGGCAGACGTGCCGCGGGTAGAAAGCGTCGGGTTACCGTTGTTTATATGTAGATAGCCCGCTGCAAGTGAGAGAGGACCCTGCGCGTAAGACGCAGCGCCGGAATACACCTGGCCAGAGCCGGTTGAACCGGCGACACCGCCAAAAGAATACATCGCTTCGAGTGTGACGCCGCCCCACAGAGGACTCGCCCATTTGACGGCATTGTCAAACCGGGCGCTGCTGTCGTAGTTGTCGACGTCTCCGGGCGTTGCCCAAATTCCGCTGAAGAAGTCGCCTGTGATGGGCTGAACGAGGTCGGAGATTGGGTCGTACTGTCGGCCCAAAGTGACAGCGCCCCATGTCGGCGCTGATAGGCCCACCCACGCTTGCCGGCCGAACAGTCTTCCGCCTTCGTTAATCTTTCCGGAGCCAAGGTCGAATCCGTTTTCGATATCGAAGTTTGCACTCATCCCGCCGCCGAGGTCTTCCGTACCCTTTAGTCCCCATTCATTCTCGGAGACATTCCCGGTGGACATTTTCCACTGGGAACTCTGGCCCCCGCTGTTATGAATGTAGCCGATTGCGACGTCGAGAATCCCGTAAAGCGTGATACTGCTCTGCGCGTGAGCGTTAAGGCTGGTTGCCAGGCCAAGCGCGGCTGCCAGCGCGGTAAGTTTCCTCATCTCTGCTTCCTGTCGTTTGCAAGTTGTAGTTAGGTTCACTGCTATACGGGGTGTTGCGCAAAGCTACGCCGTTGGACGCGGGGCACCCGTTGCGTGATAAGTAGTGTTGGCAGCCATAAATCCAGGCTCAATTTCGCAGGCCCGAAAAATGGACTCGCATACTGACGCAGCAAGTGCGTCAGGAAGAAGCTTTGGATCGCGAAGCTATGCGAAAGACCGCGGAATGGAAATAGAAGGCGTTTGCAAGCAACATTGTTGACCTTGCGAATCGCCCCGGTGCCGCACGACATGAGCGAACCCGCCCGCAGGTTCGTGAGTTTGTGAGGTTCGATGCCAACGAACAGGGGCAGGCGAAGAGCGGACCAGTGCGCTCTAATCGCAGGGCTCGCAGATGCAATGAGGAGACGTGATGCAGGCAGGAAAAGTCGAGGGGAAGGGAGCAGGAGGAGCAAGACGCTCTGTTGGTAGCTACGACTACATTATCGTTGGTGCTGGAACGGCGGGATGTGTCGTGGCGAGCCGCCTCTCTGAAGACGCTGACGTTTCAGTCTTGCTTCTCGAGGCCGGTGGTGTTGACGACTACCATTGGATACACGTGCCGGTTGGCTATCTCTATTGCATCGGGAACCCACGTACGGATTGGTGCATGAAGACAGAAGCGGAGGCCGGACTGAATGGTCGCGCGCTTGCTTATCCGCGTGGCCGTGTCCTCGGTGGCTGTTCGTCCATCAATGGCATGATTTACATGAGAGGGCAGCGCGAGGACTACGACGATTGGGCCAACCGGACGGGAGATTCATCCTGGAATTGGGAATCGGTCTTGCCGGTCTTTCGCGATAGCGAGGACTATCACGGCGGCGCCAGTGACGCGCATGGCAGAGGTGGCCCGTGGCGTGTTGAGAAGCAACGTCTCAAGTGGAAAATTCTCGAAGAATTTTCACGTGCCGCGCAAGAAACCGGCATCCCTTTTACCGATGACTTCAACCGCGGGAACAACGCAGGTGTCGGTTATTTTGACGTGAATCAAAAGAGCGGCGTCCGCTGGAACGCATCCAAGGCGTTTCTGCGCCCAGCGTTGAAGCGCCCCAACTTGAAGGTCATGACGGGAGCGATGACGCAGCGCCTGACTTTCGATGGCAACCGGTGTAGCGGCGTCCATTTCGAGGTGAACGGGGAGAATCTGAGTGCGACGGCGAATCAGGAAGTCGTTGTCAGCGCAGGTGCGGTCAATTCGCCCAAGCTGCTGGAGTTATCTGGTATAGGCGATGGGGCACGACTGAAGCCGTTTGGCATTGATGTCGTGAGCAATCTTGTGGGCGTTGGAGAGAACCTTCAGGACCACCTGCAACTACGCATGGCTTACCGCGTTTCCGGGGCGAAGACACTTAATACGCTCAGCGCGCATTGGTGGGGAAAACTTGCAATTGGCATGGAATACGTTTTTAAGCGCAGCGGCGCAATGGCAATGGCGCCGTCGCAGCTTGGCGTGTTCGCAAATTCCGGGACGGACCGTCCGACTGCACGTCCAGATATCCAATATCACGTCCAGCCGCTTTCCCTTGAAAAATTTGGTGAACCCTTGCACGCGTTCGACGCTTTCACAGCGTCGGTTTGCCAGTTGCGACCTTCGTCGCGAGGCACGATTCATATTAAATCGCCTGACGCGTCGGCCGCGCCTATCATCGCGCCGAACTATCTGTCGACCGAGTTCGATAAGAAAGTTGCGGTGAAGGCACTCAAGTACACGCGTCGTATCGTTTCTGCGAGTGCCCTCCAAAAGTACAAGCCCGAGGAGATACTTCCCGGAGAGCAATACCAGACTGACGATGAACTGATTCGCGCTGCGGGGAATGTTGGCACGACAATTTTCCACCCGGTGGGGACCTGCCAGATGGGTCGCAAGGGCGAGGCGGGTGCAGTTGTCGACTCGCGCCTGCGGGTCTTTGGAGTCGTCGGACTGCGTGTCGTTGACGCCTCAATTATGCCGACGATTACGTCGGGAAATACCAACTCGCCAACGGTGATGATTGCCGAGAAGGGGAGTCGAATGCTTAAGCAAGACAGAAAGGCGGTAAAGCCAATCAATGTTTTAAAAATTCCTATTGCCGGTACTGCTGACTGATTGTTGTCGCCAGGCGATTCCCAGGCAACTCTCAGGCCACTCATTATTTTTATCACGCGTGAGGCTCCGACGAGCCTGTTAGCGCAGGACCTCGGTCCTGCGCTTTTTTTGCCTGCTCGAACCGCAGGGGCGGCCGCTGAGGCGGGACGAACTGCAACAAAGCCGCGCCACTTGAATCCAGAGTCTTGCACTCGGCGCTCGCATTCTTATCCAGATTTGTCTGGAGGCTCTAACAAAGCCCGTCGCAAGAGGGTCCGAAGACGTCGTGTACGGGTAAGTCCCATTCGCACTTCGATATTTGAGCTTTGCGCTGTGTTGAGCGCTGCCCGAAAGCGGCGACCCATCAACCACGGGCTCGTTCAGCACAAATGTAAGCGAGTGCGGGCGCCGCAGCAGCAGTTGCCGTAACTCATTGCGTCAGTTTGCGTCAGGTTTGGACTGGTTGCGAAATTGAGGCAGAGATTTTGGATGCCGAAACTGCGTTCACATTGAACCGTTTCCCCGCCCAGTGTGTAGACCTCCCAGCGAGTTCCTCATTCTAAGGGTCCACGGGGCGACATTCGCATCACTCCACTCTCTTAAGCGGGACCAGCGCAATGGCATCGATAAAATTCGAGCACGTCTATAAGACGTTCGGTGAAACCAACGTCGTGTCGGACCTCAATCTGGACGTCGAGGACGGGGAGTTCCTCGTTTTCGTCGGACCGTCTGGCTGCGGCAAGTCGACCACCCTGCGCATGCTGGCCGGACTCGAAAGTCCGACAGACGGTCGCATCTCGATTGGGAACAAGGATGTGACGGCGCTGCCTCCGGGGCAACGCGACATAGCAATGGTGTTTCAAAGCTACGCGCTTTACCCGCACATGTCGATTTACAAGAACCTCGCGTTTGGAATGGAGGTGCGCAAGTCGAGTCCCAAGGAAATCGAGAAGCGCATTCGCGAGGTTGCCGCTATGTTGAAACTCGACAGCCTGCTTTCGCGAAGCCCCGCTGAGCTCTCCGGAGGCCAGCGCCAACGCGTTGCGCTTGGCCGCGCGATGATTCGCGAGCCGCGTCTCTTCCTGCTCGATGAGCCGCTTTCGAATCTCGATGCGGCGTTGCGCAGTCACATGCGCAGCGAAATCTCCGACTTGCAGCGCCGTCTCGGCACCACGATGGTGTACGTCACCCATGACCAGGTCGAAGCGATGTCGATGGGGCACCGCATCGCCGTTTTCTCCGGAGGCAAGCTCCTCCAGATTGATACGCCTGAGCGTCTCTACCGGCGCCCCGTGGACCGATACGTTGCAACCTTTATCGGCTCACCACGTATGAACATCGCCTCCAGCGAAATCAGTCTCGCATCGTCCGATGCCGACTGCCTCGCTCTTGGTGCGAAGTTTCGTCTTCCGCCGGCTCAACGTGCTGAATTCAACGGGTCAATGCCTTCGAATATTGAGGTAGGCATCCGGCCGGACGACCTCCATTGGGTCAAGGACGCGCCTGCACGATGTGAGGTTCGGACATCGGGTGTTGTTGAGGCCATCGAGACAACGGGTTCAGAGAACTTCGTGCGCGTTGCGATTAACGGATCCACGGTTGATGCGCGATTCCCCGGCTTTTCGCCTGTGGCTCTCGGCGAACGTGTGGACCTCGTATTTGACCCGGCAGATCTTCACTATTTCGATGCGAATACAGGCAAGAGTCTCCGTCACTAAATGCGGGGTGAAAGCGTAGGTTGATTTTCAACAATAGACGATAGGAGTCCAGCAATGCGTTGTTTTGTTCGCAGCAAGAAGTTGGCAGCAGTGGCGTCGGCGATGTTTGCCTCCAGTTCGCTTCTCTGCAATTTCGCCCACGCAGATACCGTTCTCAAACTGGCCTATGGGTCCGAGTATGTGATGGTTACGCCGGAAATTACGACGAAGTTTTGGGGCGATATCAAGACTGATTTCGAAAAGTCCCACCCCGGTGTTACGGTTCAGCTCGTTCCGATTCCGGGAGGTTTTGACGACATCGTGACCAAGGTCAGCATGTCCTATGGCAACTCAGGTGCGGCTCCAGATGTCGCCCAATTGCCGGCCCAGGAAATGGCGCAATGGGCGGCGAGCGGCTACCTCTTGCCGCTCAACCCATACGTTGCAAAAGCAGCTTGGTGGAAGGACGTGCCGGATGCCGTGAAGCAGGAGGGGACGACTGGCAAGGACGTGATTGGTATTAGCCAAGGCGTCAACACTTCAGGGCTGCTGTATGACCGTCAGATTTTCCAGAAGGCGGGGCTCCCGGCTGACTGGAAACCGAAGAACTGGCAGGACATATTTGAAGCCGCGCGAAAGATCAAGAAGTCAGATCCGAACGTATGGCCGTTGTGGGCGATAACGGGCCCTGCAGGGGGTACGTCCGCACTGGTGGAAGGTGCCGCCAATTTGCTTATGGCATCGAGCGACCCAGCGATAAGGGACGCGTCGGGGAAGTGGGCCGTCGATACAAAGGGTATCCGGGAGGTTTTGAACTTCTACCACCAAGCGTCCGTAGAGGGGCTGCTTGCTCCGTCGTCTTTGATTCTTAACGCCAATTCGCCTGCTCTTGCGACGCCGGAATTCCCGAAACATCACATCGGTATCGGGCTTGTCGGAAATTATGTGCCCGCAGCCTGGAGCAAGTCGATGTGCGCGCCTTGCTGGCCGGAAGCCCAGAAATTCGTTGGCTTCGCGCCACTACCTACCGTCACCGGCAGTGGCGTCGGCTATGCAAGCGCGTTCGGCGGCTGGGACCTTTCCATATACAAGAAATCCGCGCATCCGGACTTAGCCTGGCAGCTCGTTTCGTTGATTGTTGGCAAGAAATATCTTGTGGCAGGCGCGAACGGGACGGGCTTCGTTCCCCCGCAGACCGCCTACTGGACGGATAAGGAATACACCGAGCTTGCGCCGCCTTATCAAGAACAATTTGGCAAGCTGCTAGCCGTTGCGAAAAGCGTCCCTGCTGACCCCGAGTATCCGCTTTGGGCCCATGCGCTTGAAGCGGCGACCGAAGCGTTGGTTCTGAAGCCGAACATGAGCGTGGACGACGCTGTCCGCATGATGAAGAAAGAACTGTCGAACCAGCTTGGTGACGACAAGTTGATGGCCGCGCGATAGTCGGTGCGGTTAGCTGGCTGCCTCATCGGGCGGCCAGCGTATGTTCTGGAGAGTTTTGATAATGAATCAGACTACGTTTCGCCCTGTGAGCCTGGTGCTGCTTGCGCCTGCGGCCATCCTCCTGCTTTCGCTGTTAGCGCTGCCGATTGTCTACGCTATCTACCTCGGATTTACCAATCTCCAGCTTATCGGACCACACGCAGTTAACTATTGGTTCACTGGGCTTGAGAATGTCCGGCAGCTGCTGAGCGACGACGTCTTCACGAGTTCGCTCTGGCAAACCGTGGTGTTTGTCGTCGGTTCAGGTGCGTTTGGTGCAACGGTTCTCGGGCTCGCGCTGGCACTGCTGATGCAAAAGGCAAGCGGCGTGGTCGGTAAAGCCGTGTCTGGGCTGGCTATTCTCGCGTGGAACCTGCCGCCTATTACGATTGCCGTCATCTGGTACGCAGCGACGACGAGCGGCGGTACATTCCCGCGCATCCTGGGCGATACAAATCACGATCTGCTCTACACCTACCCGATGCTGGTGGTGTCTATTGCCAATGTCTGGTCGCTTGCCGGGCTATCGATGATTATGTTCTCCGCCGCTTTGCGGAGCATTCCGACCGAGATGGTAGAGGCGGCGATACTTGAGAACGCGAGTGCGACGCAGAGACTGTTTCGCCTGACACTACCGATGCTCAAGCCGACCATCTTGATGTCCGCGCTCCTGATGACGCTCCTGACCTTCGCGAACTTCACGCTGGTTTATTTGATGACCGGCGGGGGCCCCGACAATCAGACCAATATCCTGCCCATCTACTCGTATCTGCAAGGCTTCAAATTCCATAGATTGGGCTACAGCGCGCTTCTCGGAAACGTGATTGTGCTGCTCTCGTCGGCGCTTGGATTGGCCTTCGTGCTCATCGCTCGCCAATACCGCCCGGGGCAGGTTCGAAAGAACAAGCTGAAGGCCATGTCCGCCTAACCTGTTGGAAACAGCATCATGAAGGAACACAGAATGGAACTGTCTGCTCAAAAGATGGCGGGAGACTCCGCGCCTCCTGTCGCGCGCGTCAAGCGACGGGCCGAACCGGTGTCCGGCAGGCTATTAGCCAACGTCATTTTGTTGCTTATCGGCGCGTATTTCATGATCCCTGTCTTGTGGCTTGTGGTGGGCGCCGTCGACAAACACGCGGGTTGGCAAATTCAGCTACCGACGCTGACTTTGGACAATTTCGTCGATGCTCTGTCGCACGGAAACGCGCAAGCACTCTGGAACAGTGTGATTGTTTCAACCATAGCGGCAATCGTTTCGACGGGAGCAGGAACCTTGGCCGCCTATTCGTTTTCGCGGCATCGTATTCCATGGAAAGGCCCCATTCTGCTCGGCATCCTGTTCCTGTCGGGCGTGCCCGTTACGATTCTTATCGTGCCGGTCTACAAGATGTTCGCGCGGTACGACATGCTCTCCATGGTCCCGACAGCGGTACTTTTGGGCGTCACGTCGCTGCCGTTCGCCATCTATCTCATCAAGAACACTATCGACGCGATTCCTCAAGACCTTGAAGAAGCAGCATGCATGGAGCAGGCGGGCACCTTCCGCATTCTTCGCTCGATCATCGTTCCGCTGGCCATGCCGGGCATTGCATCTGCAGCCATCTTCAGCTTCGTCAATGCCTGGGGCAACTTCCTCATTCCGATCGTACTGATTGCTGACCAGTCGAGCCAACCCGCGCCCATTGCGATCTACAGCTTTATCGGCTCTGCCACGATTCGGTACGGACAAATTGCCGCTTTCTCCATTATTTACTCGATGCCCGTCATCGCCCTCTACTTCGTGATGTCGCGATATTTCAAAGGCGGATTCTCGCTAAGTGGTGCTGTACGGGGTTGATTAAAAGGTAGCGTCATGCGTCAACCGACGGAGCTGGTGTCCGACGGAGGAGGCAACGTAGGGATTGTTGAGTCCGTCGGATGCGGGTGATGCGCTCAGTGCGTCGGAGTGCGTCGCGAATCGGTCCGGTGCGAAATTGAATTGGCTTTTTTTAGCGCGAATACTGGTGCGCGAGGGCGTGGTGTAAATGTGTCATGGCCTTTCGTGCGTCAAAATATCGGGAGTGTCGAGTGAAGTTAACAGGCGGCCAGGTTATCGCGAAGGCATTGCGCGCGTACGGGGTGCGATATGTCGCTGGTGTGCCCGGCAATGGAAATAGTGGGGTTCTTGAGGGTCTCAATACACCAGGCGCCAGCATTCCCTTTATCCGGGTCGTGAACGAGCAGAGTGCGGTCCACATGGCGGATGGTTACTTCCGTGCATGTGGTAGTGCGATGGCTGTTGTGCTTCCTGCAAAAACCGGAATTTTTACCGCCTCCGCGGCTCTTTCCAATTGCCTGTCTGATTCCTGTGGGGTGCTCCTGGTCACTGGAGACCGGGTTAGCGATGACATCACCGCCGGCTCAACCGGCTCCACGCAGCCTGGTTCAGGATGGGACGCAGATTCAGCATGCGGCGGCCTCAAACGGTCCTGGAAGGTGCGCGCTTTCCCGGAGCTCTCGCAAGCAATGCATCATGCTTTTGCCAGCGTGCTGGGGGCGAGGCCGGGGCCAGTCCATCTCGAGGTTCCTCTGGAAATTCAGAAGCACACAGACCATGTGCACGCCGAGTCTCTGCAGAACCGACTCTCGCAGGGAGGGCTGCGAGGGGACCCCGCGCTCTTTGAGCGGGTGGCCAGTCTGCTTGCGAGCGCAGAGCGTCCTGTCATTCTTGCGGGTGGCGGAGTCGTCGCTGCGGACGCTACATCCGAACTCAAGGAATTGGCCGAAGCCCTTTCTGCGCCTGTGCTGGTTGCGGGCAACGGCATTGGAGCAATCCCTGACGACCACGACCTGAATGCCGGGTCCGTTGGCTTGGCGGGAAACGCCTGTGGAACCGAGCTCTTGGGCAAGGCTGATGTCATTGTCGCTGTGGGCAGCCGGCTATCGGACCTGTCCGACGTCGATGGCGGTGGGTGGAGCGTATCCGAACTGGCCGGGAAAAAGCTTATCCAGATTGATGTCGAGAAAAACGAAATCGGGAAACGCTACCCCGTCGAGGTCGGTATTGTCGCCGACGCGAAAAGTGCGCTAGTCGACCTCAAGTCCGCATTGAACGGAAAACTGAAGCGCGCTACCGGTGCACGAAGACAGGCATTCATTGAACTCATGCGGGAGATGCGTGGGCAGTGGTGGAATGCGGTCGCTAGCAAGTCTGGAGCGCACGAAACCTTAATACGCGCGCCGCGGCCCTTCCTTGAACTCCGCAAGGTGCTCTATCGCGATGCAATCGCGGTCATTGGGTCAGGCGCTCTTGCGCAGATCGCGCGTGAGCATTTCCCCGTCTATGTTCCGCGCACCTTCCTGTCGCCAGGAGCCTCTGTGGCCGGTGGTTGGGCAGTTCCTGCTGCCATAGGTGCAAAGCTCGCGATGCCTGCGAGGCAAGTCGTATGTGTGGTTGAAGATAGCGATTTTCTCCAATCGATGCAGGAAATGGCGGTCAGCGTCATGCATTGCATTCCTGTGGTTTTCGTAGTCTTCAATCAAAGTGGGCCTGAATTTGTTTCGGGCGCAGTGGGTTCGCTTGGTGTACGGCGGAGCATGGGGGAATTCTCCTTGCCGGACGGGCGTCCTTACTCCCTCGCATTCTCGGAGATCGCAAGAAGCTTTGGACTTGATGCATGGCGTGTCGAACATGCTTCTCAGTTGGAGGGGGTGTTCCGGCGTGCGCTTGATAGTACTGGACCCGCCTTGGTCGAAGTGATGGTCGCTCGGCATGAAACTAATTCGTCAGCGACTCCTAACGATGTAAAACTCCACGCGAAACAACAAGCTAGTGTGGCTTAAGCCAGAGTCATCCGACGGCGCGAAGGGGCGGTACGTTTCGGCAGTCGGGGTGATGAATTGACGCGAGCATCAACGTCTTCTCGCTTGATAAGCGTCACAGTGCGTCATATCCGAGGTGTCTCGCGAAATTGAGTTGGCGTTTTTCTCGACTGATACTGGTTTCGCGCTGCAAAAGTGACGCGCTTTTCCACACAATGATTTCGGACTCCGAATACAGAGTCTTAGCTAAGTAAGAATTTTCTCGGTGAAGAATTCACTCAATTTCTGAGTTGCATCATAAGGGGTAATTATGTCGTTTTATCTGAAGTCGGCTACCACGCAACCCACTGGAGAAGCTGACACCAGGCAGGTCCGTCGCGTTGTCGAGGAGGTGATTGCCGACATCTCCGCGCGTGGGGATGACGCGCTGCACGAGTACTCCACGAAGTTCGATAAGTGGAATCCGACGCAATTTCGTCTGTCGCAAGAGCAAATCGATGCTTGCATTGCCGAGCTCACCGAGCAAGAAATCACGGATATCAAATTCGCGCAAGAACAAGTTCGCAACTTCGCGCGCCATCAATTGGCGTCGATGCATGACATCGAAGTCGAGACATTGCCAGGCGTCATTCTTGGCCACAAGAATGTTCCCGTCCAGACCGTCGGTTGCTACATTCCTAGCGGTAAATACCCACTGGTCGCATCGGCGCATATGGGCATCGTCACGGCAAAGGTAGCGGGTGTGGACCGTGTTATCGCGACGTCGCCTCCGTTCGAGGGTCGCCCGAGCGCTCCGGTTATCGCTGCAATCCATCTTGCCGGTGCCGATGAGATCTACTGCATCGGAGGCGTACAAGCCGTGACCGCAATGGCACTTGGGATTGGTGAATTTCCGCAAGTTGACATCATCGTTGGCCCGGGTAATGCCTACGTTGCCGAAGCGAAACGTCAGCTGTTTGGGCAGGTTGGTATTGACCTCTTCGCAGGCCCCACGGAAACCATGGTTATCGCGGACGACTCGGTCGATGCTGAACTTATCGCGACGGACCTGCTTGGCCAGGCTGAGCATGGACCGACCTCTCCGGCAGTGCTCGTCACGACCTCGCGGAAACTCGGCGAAGAGACGCTTGCGGAAGTTGAGCGTCTGCTGAACCAACTCGACACCGCCGAGATAGCTCGCCAGGCGTGGGAAGGCTACGGCGAAATCATCATTTGCGAAAATGATGAAGAAGTGATTCGCGAGTCGGACCGCGTCGCGTCAGAACACGTGCAAGTGATGACGCGCGACCCGGACTTCTTCCTGAAGCGTCTTCGCAACTACGGTGCGCTTTTTCTTGGCGCCCGTACAAACGTTGCATATGGAGACAAGGTTATCGGCACTAACCACACGCTGCCGACATCCGGTGCTGCACGCTTCACGGGCGGCTTGTGGGTGGGCAAGTTCCTGAAGACCTGTACCTATCAGCGAATCCTCACCGACGAAGCGTCCGTGCTTGTCGGCGAGTACTGCTCGCGCTTGTGCATTCTTGAAGGGTTCTCGGGTCATGCGGAGCAGGCAAACATCCGCCTCCGCCGCCTTGGCAACATTGACGTTCCCTATGGCAAGGCTGCTCCCGTACCGGCTGCGACGGCCAAGTAACGACCAGTCGGTGCGTGCTTCGCCAAGACGTGGCTTAGAAGCGAACTCACGAACCGTGTACCGGGCCCAATGCGGCCGGTACACGCGTTTGCAGCTGGCTTTGGTGTGACACGCGATGATTGAAAGCGGGAGGCTCGTTGTTTTTAGCATTCGGGCCTCCCAAGTCGGCATAGTCAAATATCGGTCTGAGCGATTTTTGCGGTTTCTTCGAGCAGGGCGCGATGCAGCGCAGGTGTGGCGGCGGCGATGACACGGCCATCGCTTGATGGCGTCAACGGATTGCCGTTCCAATCGGTCATAAGGCCCCCCGCGCCATTGACAATTGGCACGACGGGAAGATAGTCGTACGGCTTCAGGCCTGCCTCGACGACAGCATCAATGTTGCCGGCTGCGAGCATCGCGTAGTTGTAGCAATCGCCGCCGTATCTCCGGAAACGCGCTCGGCGACTAAGTAAGTCGAACACTTGAAACTCCGTTGTGCTGAACATGTCCGGCGAAGTGGCGAACAAATTACATTTTCTAAGGTCATCGCAACGGCTCGTTCGGATGACTTCCCCGTTGCGCTCAGTTTGGCGTCCAAGCGTGCCGACAAAGCGCTCGCCGAGCGCTGGGACATCTATGATGCCAAAGACAGGTTGTGAGTCCTTCAGTAACGCGAGAAGCGTTCCCCAGAGAGGTATACCACTGATAAAGCTCTTGGTGCCGTCGATAGGGTCAATAACCCAGCAAAGCTCTGCCGACAAATTGACCGAGGCTTGCTCTTCTCCGAGTATGCCGTGTGACGGATAGGTTCGCGCAATCCGGTCCCGAATCATGGCTTCAATTTCGATATCTGCCACCGTGACGGGGCTGGCATCAGCCTTCTGCGCAATATCGATTGGTTGTCGGAAATAGCGCATGCCAATATGGCCGGTTTCGTCTAGCGTCGAGCCAGCAAACTGACGATAGTCTTCGAATGAATTCATAAATCCTTGAACCTGAGAGCGGGGCGTTGAGAGCCACCTTAAAAATAATTCGTTAAGGCCGCGACGTCCCGGGAAGTTGTTTAATTGTAGTCTGCAGAGGTGCTGTAATCGAATGCGTGGACGATAAATTGCACACCGGTGTCCGCATCCGCGGATGTCGTATTTGTCTAAGTAGTCGATGTCAATGCTGAGGACCGTGATGAGCGAGGAAGGTCAACTCGAGATTCAAGTGTGCCGATGCGTGCGTCGTGCGTTGGCTGAGGCGGTCAACGAGACGCGCATCGCCGGCGGCGTAGTTTTGGTTGCGCTGGATGGCGTTGTCATTGCGCAGGAGGCCGCGGGCTTTGCAAATCAGGCGCTTGCCATACCGATGCACATAGATACGCGCTTCAGACTGGCATCCGTGACAAAGCCAATCGTCAGCCTCGCGGCGATGAAACTCCTTGGCGTTGGCGTCCTCAATTTGCACGAGCCAGTCTCGCATTGGCTGCCCTATTTCCGACCGTCTCTCGCAGACAGGCGGTTGCCGGAAATTACTCTGCACCATCTGCTGTCGCATTCATCCGGGCTAAGCTATGGTTTTCAGGAACCCCCCGGCTCGGAATATGAGCGTTTTGGCATTTCTGATGGGCTGAACTGTTCTGGCCTGAGCCTCGAAGAGAATCTCCGGCGGCTCGCCGCAGCGAAGCTCAAGTTCGAGCCGGGAACGGCATGGCAATACTCTCTCGCTCTTGATGTCGTCGGTGCAATCATTGAGCGGGCGACAGGACGTACGCTGCCGGATGCGATCGATGCATTGATATCCGGGCCGCTTGGACTGGACTCTCTTGCATTTACTGTTCAATCAAAAACTGAGCTTGCGGTTCCTTATGTCGATGGCCTGAAAACGCTGGCCGTGATGCCCGAACCGGCGGATGTTGTGCCCCCGAAAGGGACGAACGCAATCCGTTTCTCTCCCCGTCGCGCCCATACGGTTGGAGAATTTTCGTCTGGTGGCGCAGGGATGGTAGGCGGAGCATTAGACATCCTGAAGGTCCTTGAGATAGTACGCAAGGCAGGCGCCGGGTTCATAGACGCAAAGCTTGCGCGCCTGATGTGCAGTGCTCAAGTCGGAGCGGACCTGCGAGCGCAAGGCGATGGGTGGGGATTTGGATACATGGGCGCCGTGTTAATGGACCCCTCCGTGCTGAACACCCCGCAACGTGCCGGAACAGTGGGGTGGGGCGGAGTGTACGGACACAGCTGGTTTTTTGACCCCACAGCCCGGCTGACAGTCGTGTCACTGACCAACACAACCTGGGAGGGGGTAGGAGGTCGATTTCCACAGGACGTTCGAGACGCTGTCTATGCAGCTCTCAGCTGAGGAGACGCTCAATCAGTCACCCCGGACTTGGCCAGGTGGTGCTAACTTGCCAGCGAATAGCCTTGGCTTTGTCGGGCGAAGCACTATTGGCTTCAGTCCATACAGGGCTTTAACTGGTAATTTCGACTCGTGTGCCATCGGGGGCGACTATCACAGCCTCATAGAAACCATCGCCCGTGCGACGAGGGCCAGACAGCAGAATTCCGTTTGCCGCGCAACGCTCGGCAAACGCGTCGACAGCATCGGCATCGCCAAGCGAAACCGCGATATGGTCCCAGCCGAGGCATTCATCAGCTGCTCTGGCCGCAACCCAAGGCCCCGTCATCAGTTCAATCTGAAGCGAGTCCGGTGTTAGCCGGATGAAGCACGATGTGAAGCCAGGACGCCGGGCGCTATGGTAAAGCGGTCCGACTTCGGCATTAAAATACTTACGCCAGAATTCGGCGGCGGTTGTAATGTCGCGTGTCCACAATGCCACATGTGCTAATCGCATGCTTTCCTCGTTAATCGTTTTCGTTAATCGTCTTCGTCAACGATTGCCGCAGGCAGGGCGCTCACAATGCGTAGCGAAACCCCACGGTAGCCATCCAGAGAGATTCTTAGTGTCCCTAACTCGTCAAGGTCACCAACAACCGACTCCGCAAGCATGTCGACGACTGGACCAGAAGCAACTCCTGGCAACGATATCATTTCGTCGACAGTGCTTGCGCTGAAATTAAGAGCGGTCACTTGCGTACCTTTGCCCGCAGGAAGTTCATGAACCATGACGAGCAGGCTGGGCGAGGTGACATCGGGTATGGCTATCTGTTTGCTCGAAGCAATCTTATAGGCTTCGCGCACTGATAAGAGGTGTTTAAGTTGTGAGGCAAAGGAATTGGGATTAGCCAGCTGTTCGGGTAGGGGGCCGTACAAGGCCATTGCTTTAGGGATGCCTTCTCCGGATACGGCTGCGTCTGGATTCTCACCAGTCAGGTCGTAGGCGCCGCGATGAATCCACCTGGTATCGCCGTCCGCCATGCGTTCTTCGACCATTGCAATGGGTAACGGCAATGCACCCACAAGGTCCCAACCTGAGATTGCAAAGACGCCGGGTTGAAGAGCGTTATACATCGCAAGCAGCAAGTGAATTTGTGGGATGTTTTCCTTGTCCTGCTCGGTCATGGAGTCCAGTTCACGAATGTTAAGCGCGGCAGCGATAATGCTCGCAGTCGTGCAAGAAACTCCATTTGTGACGAATCGCAGGTTGTAAGGGGCGTGTTCACCGCTTAAGCGTTCGTACATCGTTTCGCGGATGTGTTCGCGAAGAATGTTTCCGGGCCATGTCTGGCCTTGAAACGTGAATGTCGTGTTCGCATGCAATGTCCAGAAATGCACGAGTTCGAGCGTCAGCTCGTCATGATTCTGAAGCGCATGGATTAGGGATGCAGGGTCAATTCCGTACTGATGCACCGTTTTCAGCATGAGTCGGAGAAACTCGGTATCTCCTGTCAACAGTGCATGCTGATAAGCCGGGCGCGTGATGAAATCATAGGAGAGGTCGGCCCCCCCTGTTGACATCGCTGCGATGTCATCGACGGTGAGATTCAGCTCCTGAAAGCTGAAGCCGCCGGCTTTACGTATTGCCCCTCCAAGTAACTGATTACTGGTAATCGAAAGCGGGTGGCTCTCGGACCAGGCATTGCCATGTGGCCGGCGTTCAATGCCCAGAAAACCATTTGCGTCCAAACGGATCCCGCGCGCCCCAAGAACATCAAGGGAGTGGAGGGCATCGCCAATGATCAGTTGTTGTGCGGCGAAGGTCGGGTCCAGCCAATTAAGCGAGGGCTGTCCCTCCTTGAAGTAGTGCAGGTAGACCCAGCGTCGGGTAACGCCATCGACCCCAACCACGGGAGGCGTTGCGCTCCAATCAGTTTCTTTGATTCCTGGCTCAAAGAAGATGACACGTTGAAGCTGTCCAACTATGTAGTACTTCTCCTTGAGTGCATCCACAATCTTCGGCGGCAAGTTGACCGCATCTCTCCCATCGGGAACATCAGGAAGGATGCTCCAGTCATCCGGCTTGATTTCGACCATGTGATAGAGGCCGGGATAGTCGCCGTAGTTCATCTCGGCTAACCGGAAGTCGGCTCCCTTTCCTGTGTGCGATGGGATGACGTCGTCGATGACAACTGCGTTGTGAGCCGCTGCCATTCTGCTCATCGCGACGAACTCTTCTTCGGTGCCAAAGCGCGCGTCGATTTCGAGACCGATGCGGTCGAAATTGCCGTCAATTGACGGCGTGAAAGTCTGGTCTGTGAGTCCACCCGCCAGCTTTGTCGGGCCGGGGTGAACAGCTTGGATGCCGATCGAGGACAATGCCCGCCAAAGAGCATCGCTGCCGAGGGTCCGAAGGACGGAGTCGCCTGGTGCCGTGATGACCGCCCCGGGATAAGCCGTGAACCACACTGACGACATGGCACAGGCTATTCGAGGTCTGGACTCGGCATATGGGTGTAGCCAAAGTCTGGCTTGTCCGGCGTATGTGCGGGCACGGGTACGGAGTTGATGAAGCATCGAATGACTGACGAGCCATTCAACATATTCGGCGACTGGAGTATTCACGGCAGGCCTCTTTGGGAAAATGCTGTTTGCGCGATCACGGAAAATCTCGACTTATGCGGCGCGCTCTCTTGCAAAGGCTATACCCAAAAACGGCTAAGAGCGGTGCGACTTGGCAGCGAAAAAGGGTTCTGCTTCAATGTGCGCAAACCTGCGTCACATCGCCTTGATGGCGGGTATGGACGCGCAGACATTGCGTGACGATTTCGCGCAAGTTGACGTCACTTAGCGTCGCCTTGCTTTAGCCTTGCTGGCGTGGAAAGACCAAGTGCAGCATATGCTGCGGAGCATCCCTAACGATGTGGTTCGATTGGAGATCTACGAGAGCGAGTAGTCGATTGCAAGGAAGGCAGCCTCTCTGGTAACCGGAGGCCATGCAGCTCTCCACGAGCCGAGCTATCTTGGGCATCGGTGGCCTTCGAGTCACCGCGCAGTTGGCTTCCACTGAGATGTGTGCGGCGTAGTGAGCGCGAACCGGCGGTCTTCGCATCCTTAAAGAAGCCAGTCCGCTGCGCACATGGTTTCCGCCCAAGCGACCGGCGCGTTGGTCGTTCTTCCCATTCACAAGGGATGAGTGACGGAGGAAAATTTTCTGGTTGGGTATTGTCTTTCAAATACAAAGACTTAGAATTGGGTGGCAGCGAGCGGTATCCAGGAGGAACGGATGCGCAACCGCCCGGGCTAACGAGCCTTGCGGCACACCCGCATAATGCGGGTTCATTTTCAGCCGGCGACAGACCAGGAGACATCCCCATGAGCACACGCGCGTTGTTTCGCGAAGACGCCTAT